>Ga0210395_10000142_pt1 | contig 56780 bp, 52 predicted proteins | sample IncBWH4OmetaG_FD_150861 | JGI IMG/M metagenome (GOLD analysis project Ga0210395, IMG submission 150861) | Forest soil microbial communities from Barre Woods Harvard Forest LTER site, Petersham, Massachusetts, United States - Inc-BW-H-4-O ...
CGATCGGGCTTGGGTGGCGGCAGAGCCGATCGCCGCGAGAAACCATGGCGGAGCAGATTGGCGGCAAGCGTGCCGTTGGAACAACTGAGTGACAGCGAGGAGAGTCCACAGCCCCAAGCGAGCCCCGTCCAGGATGACAGCAGGCAGTCGAGATCCTCAGGGCCACCCGATGCAAGGAAGTCGGCGCAAACCGCAGAGTGGTCTTCGATGTAGTAGATCAAGTAGCCAAGCAACCTCGACTTATCCTCCGTAAGAAGTCCGAGGATTTTATACTGGCGTAGCGGGCATTCCTGATATCGCCACTTCAGGAACTGCCGGTCGCGAACAGTCAGGGCCCATTGCTCCGAAGCAATGTGATTCCAGAGTTCGTCAAATCGTTCATCGAAAGAGGGCAAAACCTGCGTAAGGCTTCTGCTCCGCTGCCGTCCGAACAAGTGTAGGGCGGCGAATCCCTGGTCGGCCATCTTTCCGATAAAGGGGACGATGGCCCCGAACTTCCCGGACTTCTGCAGGTAGTGAGAAATCCGCAAGACCCTGACGTATCGGTGTACGGAACAGAATTCTTGATACCCGACATATTTCATAACCGAGGCACCGCCGGAATTTGGCACTCCATAAACTATTCGAACTCCGGCACGCGCCGAGGAGAGCAGAGCCCGCTGAAGCATCAGGGCAGGTTGCAGAAAGCGGTGATGCTTGTTTACGGCGAGGTCGCAGGCTACGCCAGCGGTGGTCGCAGTCTGGCCAAGTTTTAGGGGACGCATACCCAGAGAAGTCGTACCGATTGGTTGTCCATCCGCTTTAAGGATCCAGATTTGCCCCAATCCGAAGGGGTTGTTGAGGAAATGCCAGTCGTACTTTTCGTCGAGGCGGCTGACATCGGCGAGGTTTTGCCGCCACAAGTCGAGAACGACTTGCCTGTCTTTCACGAGATCGGCGGAAACCACTTCGTATTGAGGCATAATCAGAAACTCGGCCCTTTCAAGACACTCGCACACTCGCGCCGCGCAATTCCAAAATCTTCGCTGGTCTTGCATACTTCAGAATTTGCTCTTGAAGCTGTCGAGAATTTTGCTCGGCGTCGAAAACCTGCTCGACGCGCATTCTGGCGTGTTCGCCGAATTTACGACACAGCTGCTCGTTTTCGAGAAGGGACACAACCGAATCGGCCATGGCATGGATATCTCCAGGAGGAACCACGAATCCGGTACCGCCGTCGATAGCGGCGTCCGGCAACCCACCATTCCTGGAGACGACAGATGGCTTTCCCGAGGCCATGGCCTCGAGATGGCCAATTCCGAGGCCTTCGATCCACGTTGTTGGGCAGTGCACGAAGATATCGATGCATGTCATAACCGCCGGAATGTCATCGCGCCAGCCCGTGAAGATCACATGCTCATCCAAATCGAGGGAGTGCACGAGATGCCGGAGTTCACAGGCCAAAGTACCGCCACGCGGTCCTTGGTCGCCCACGAGCAGGAAGACAACATCCGGGTAGCGGCGGATCACTGCGGCAGCCATGTGGATGAATTCCGGCAGGCCTTTGCCGATTTCCATTCTTGCGATAGCCGCTACGACTTTTTTATGCCCGGGTATTCCCAACGATTCGCGCATGGTCGCTTTGGGCGGAAGCGCTGCAAAGCGCTGCAGGTCCAGACCTTCGTAAATATTGACGACCTTTTTGGTACCGGGAGTATTTCGCTGGTCGGCCTCAGTAGCCTTGGAAATGCTCACGAACAGATCAACGCCGAGATTCAAGAACCGTTTCAGCCGCCTCGCTTCGCCGATCCCTCCGGCCTTCCGGCAGATGCAGGGCCGGCCAGCCAGCTTGGCTGCGAGCACGCCGGGAATGTGGTAGTGAACGTCCTGATTCAGCACGACGACATCGATCGCTTCGCGACTGACAAATCTCCACACCTTCCAAGCTAGTGGCAGTTGAACGCGAAAAAGCCGCGAGAGAATTGCGGCGGCAGTTCTCAGCTTGCTCACGCGTTTCAGACGCGCGTTAAATAGGGCAGAAAAGCCGGCGGAGTTTTTTGTCGCGACCGGACGCGTTTGATTGAAAAAGACAACTGAGTGCCCGAGCCGTCGAATTTCCTCGAGGGCCTTGCTCGGATTGGGAGAATACAATCCAACAATAAACTGTGCCGTTGCGTGGTCCACGTGAAGAAGAAAATCGCGAAGAAAATTGACCGAGCCGCCGGGTCCGGTGCCGCTCTCCAGCAGGAGAATGCGAACGGGACGCGAGGCCCGCGATTCAGAGTCGGACATCAGCCGGCACCTCGAATACGTTTTCACAGAGCACCGGCGGGTGATGGAGATAGCGCGTGGCGGCGCGGGTTGCGTCGATGACGCGGTAGACGCGAGCCACCTGTTCGGGGGTCAGCTCGATTACGGGCGCAACTTCTTCCGGTTGGAGACCTTGGTTCTTCGCATAAAGGCAGAGGTCCATGCGGTCGTAGGGCAGCGGGAAATAAAATTCCTCCTGCGATTGGTCCAGAGGATAGGTGTCTGTTGTAGGAGGCCGCTTCTGAATCTCTTGCGGTATGCCGAGGTATGCCGCCAATTGATAGACTTGTGTTTTGTAGAGGTGGGCGATCGGTTTTAGATCGGCCGCGCCGTCACCATTCTTGACGAAGAACCCCTGATCATACTCGAGGCGGTTCGGAGTGCCGGCGACGGCATAGTTAAAAAGGTCCGCGTAGTAATACTCCATCATTTTGCGAGTGCGCTGCTTGAAATTAGTCGCTGCCACCACTCCCAGATAGGATTCAAGAGTGAGTCTGGCTTTGGTGCGTTCGCCCAGAGGCGATTCGACGACGGCCGAGAAAATCGGGTAGGCGGCGCCGTTCACTTGGTCGGGCAGCACGATCTTGCACTTATAGCCTTCGGTGTATTGCGGTATGACCTTGCGGATGGCCTCGTCGCGGCGCTGATAGCAGCCTGCGGCAGTGAGAATGCCGGCAATGTCTTCGACGTGCGTGCGAAGACCGAGTGATTGGGCAAGGAGATTCGCAAAGTGGAGGCTGTCCGGAGACGAATCGGCCTCGGGGAGCATCAGGCCGAGAACGCGCGCAGTTCCGAGCGCTTTGAGGCACAGAGCTGCGACGACGCTGCTATCGATTCCGCCGGATATGGCAATGACCACACCCTTACGGTTCAACCGTTGCAGGACGATCTCGCGAATCTTACTTTCGATGTCGGCCGAGACTGCGGCAGCATCGATTTTCAATACGTCGGCCGAGAAAGCAGTGGTTGCGACGCTCATTGTTGGCATTCAGAGGTCACTGGCGGGGCGGGCGCACTGGCCATGGTCAGTTCCCGTTTACTAATTTTCCCCGTCGAGGTCTTAGGAAACTCGACCTGAAACTCGACGAATTTGGGGACCATGAAATTCTCCAGGTTGAGTGAACACCAATGGATGACCTGCTCTGCCGTGTGGTTCACACCGGCTTGGAGCCGAATCACGGCTTTGATGGCCGCGCCCAGCACTTCATCGGGAACGCCGATGACCACGGCTTCGGCCACTCCGGGCATGGCGTGAAGGACGTCTTCCACCTCACGAGGGCTGACCTTCTCGCCCCGGGTCTTGATGATGTCGTCCTTCCTGCCAACAAAGTATAGATATCCCTCTTCATCCATTCGGAAGAGGTCGCCGGTGTGGAGCACTTTCTCGCCGGGCAGGGGCCCGGTCTTAAGCACTCTGTCCGTCTCTTCCGGTGAATCCCAGTAACCTTTCATTACGTTTGATCCCCGGACTACGAGTTCGCCAACGGTGCCGGCTGAGACACGCTGGCCAGCGTCATCCACGATGTAGACCTCTTCGTTAGGCATGGCACGTCCCACGGAAGCCGGCCGAATGTCAATCTGATCCGGCGGCAGGTAGGAAACGCGCTTGCACTCCGTCAGCCCGTACATGGAGAAAATCTTGACACTGGGAAAGATGTCACGCAGTTGGCGAATATGGCCGGTGGGCAGTGCGGCGGCGGTATTGGTGATGTAGCGCAGGGCCGGAAAGCGGTGAGAGGAAAGGTTCAGTTGCAAGAGAACCGCAGAAATCGTTGGGACGATCGGGAATGCAGTGATGTGCTCTTCGTTGAGCAGTTCGATGATGCGGTACGGATAGGTGAACGACCGCTCAAGCACGACAGCGCCGCCAACCTTGAAGGCCATCAGCACTTGGTACAACCCATAGTCAAAAGACAGCGGAAGCACGCTCAGGATGATGTCGCCGGGCTCGTTCTCGAGGTATGTCGTGATCGAGGTGGCCGCGGAGACGATGTTGAGGTGCGTCAGCATGACGCCCTTGGGCCGCCCGGTCGAGCCCGAGGTATAAATCAAGGCAGCGAGGTCAATGTCTATGCACTTCTTGCTTGGGGGTACGGCCGACAGGCCGGGGTTTTCGAGTTCGGCAGTCAAATCAAATTGGTGTTTGGTCGTCTCTGATTCCGCGGCGGGCAAACCGCCTGCGACCCAGACGCTCTGAAGGTAAGGCGAGGCAGCCACAGCGGCTGTTAGGGTACCGAGTCTTGTTCCGTCAGTGATCAATCCCGCGGCGCGGCAGTTATTCAAAATGTAGGAGACCTTGTCCGCCTTGGTCGTGGGATTCACAATCAAAAACACGGCGCCAGCCTTTAAGATGGCAAAGATTGCGATAATCGCTTCCGCCGAGTTTTCCAGGAAAATTGCGACGCGATCTCCGCGTTGTACCCCGCCCGCGATCAGCGAGCAGGCGAGCCTATTGGCCTTCGTTTCCAGCTCCCCGTAGGTGAACCTCTTGCGGTTACATACGAGGGCGGTTTTCTGCGGGAATCTGACGGCACTAAGCTCCAAGAATGATTCGACCTGCATCACAAGCTCCCGTGAAATTCGTCTGAAGGCGGCTTTCTACAAAGCGCGCCAAACCGTTGACAGAATCCAAGTTGTCCGGAATCAAGTCCTGGTCGAGCAACTTGATCCGATAGCGCACTTCCAGAAAGGCAACCAGTTCCATTACAGCGGTGGAATCGATGATGCCGCGCTCGATGAAGGAGTCGTCATCGGCAAAGCCTTTGTAGGGCTTGCCGTACATGAAGTTGTCTGTCACGAACGCTCGCAATTCCTCGTTAAGCGTCATGTGGTGCCGTCCGGCCTTCGAAATTGTTAATGAACTGATGAATTAAAAGCTGCGTAGAGACGATGCCAACCAATCCCATGTTGTCCTTTGTGCCGATGGCGTTGCCCTTGTGAAACTTGTCCACGAGCTTGGTCACCGCGGGCGCGTCGAAAATGCCGTCTCGCCGTATTTGTTCGGGGGAAAGCAGATCGTCCATATACTCGCGCGCGGCGGGCTGGAGAAAACTGCATGCTTCCGGCGCTCGATAGGGTTGCTTATGGCGCTTTGCGATCGACGGAGGAATGAGCTCGCGCGCACAGAGTTTCAAGAGATACTTCTCGTTGAGCGCTTTCATTTTCAAAGAGACTGGAAGTTTGGAGGCGAATTCGACGACGCGATGGTCGAGGAAGGGGAACCGGCCTTCGACGGAGTGGGCCATCGCCATGCGGTCGCCTTGCGACGACAAGATATAGCCAGGGAGCAGGTACTTCGTCTCGAGGTATTGGGCCTGGGAGAAGCTGTCCCACGATGAGTAACATTGGGGTAGGCGCGTTCGGACCTTGCCGTAAGCGTCGTCACCGGAAATTTCTGCGCGGACGGCATCGGAGAAAAAGGTTTTCAGCTTGGCCGTCAACTGCCAGCGCGGAATGTGGGAGAAGAACGGCTGCAACTTGCGGTCGACGTTGATGTGGAAAAATGCATTACGGTAGACATCGGGCTGGTTCTGTATGTTCTGCAAGTAGGGATACAGCCGGCGAAGAAGAAGCGGTCGCAGCTTCGAATCGGGCTGCGATTCCCAGAAGCGCCGGATCTTGGTTTCTTTGAAAATATCGTAGCCTCCTAGAACTTCGTCGGAACCTTCTCCGGTTACCACTACCTTGTAGCCGGTTTTGCGCACCAGCTTAGAGAGCAGATACAAGGGAGCGGGAGCCGTGCGCAGGACTGGTTTTTCGGTGTGCCAGATGACATCCGGAAATACTTCGGCGATTTGATTTTTGGTACAGCGGAAGTCCTGGTGCGCGGTGTCCAGAAAGCGGACCGCCTCGTTCTGGAACGAGCTTTCATCGAATTCCGCGTCGTCGAAGGAAACGGAGAAGGTCCGAAGTTCGGCGTTTGTAAATTTCTTGACCAGTGCAGTCGTAAGAGTCGAATCGAGTCCGCCGCTCAAATACGCGCCCACTGGAACATCGGAGCGTAAGCGGATTCGTGTGGCGTCAATCAAAAGATCGAGGAGTTCACTGGCGTATGCCTTCTCCTTAGCAGGATCGACAATCCCGGATATTTTTTCGAATTCGTGATCCCAGTACTGCCGAACCACAATCCCGCCGGAATCCACGGTCATCGAATGGCCTGGAGGAAGTTCGTGGATGTTTCGGAAAATGGTCGTAGGAGGAATCGTACACCAGTAAGTAAATACCTCGTCCAAGCCGTTGACATCAATCTCTCGCGCGACCGATGGATGAGCGAAGATCGCTTTGATCTCGGAGCCGAAGAGGAAGGTCTTATTTGCTTGCGTATAGAAGAGCGGCCGTACGCCTAGACGGTCGCGAGATAGAAATAGACGACGGCGTTGGTTGTCCCAAATGGCAAAGGCCCATTGGCCATTCAAGTATTGGACGCAGTCTTCTCCTTTTTCCTCATAGAGATGAAGGATAACCTCGGTATCTGATTGGGTGGCGAACTTGTGTCCCCTACTGAGGAGATCTTCTCGCAGTTCGAGGTAGTTAAAGACCTCACCATTGAAGGTGATCCAGAGCGAGGAATTCTCGTTGCACATCGGTTGGTGGCCGCCAGCGAGATCAATAATACTGAGCCGGGCGTGCGCTAGACCAACGCCATTCTCCACATGGAATCCGGTATCGTCCGGGCCGCGGTGCGTAAGCATCCGCATCATCCCGTGGAGGGATTCCCGAGCGACTGGCGCTCCATCAAGATTTAACAGGCCTGCAATACCGCACATACCGTCTTAACTCCATTACCCGGGAACAGCCTGAGTTGAGATTTCCTGTACTGGGCAGCAGCGTTCGTAGGTTCGCTCTTTACCGGCTACAGGAAGGCTTCGATTCTCTTGTAAAGGCGAGGGCTGGCTTAGCGGAGCCCGTTCGTCGAGCTGCCGAGGATGATTTAACCTAAGTCCTGTATTTGTGTCATTTAGGCGCTGTTTTATACGGCTTTTGGGACCAGGTCTGCTGAGTGTCCTCTCACCTGTTCTTTACCCCATCCTTTGGACACCTTCGGACATTTTTGGTCATGTTGGCCATTAGGGTTAGTCACGTTGGACATTGGGGGACAGCATTTGGGCAGAGACCCTTTTTGGGACTGTAGGTCAGCTGTAATGAACATCTCGCTCCTGTAAACACTGTAGTTAGAAGCCCGTGTCGCATTTCGATACGGAGCTTATGTGCAAGCCGGAGCCAAATGTTAAAGGCCACTCATTCGCAACTGACTCAAACGGTTAGATTCCTTTTATTTGTCGTTCTATCGGGAGGGCTCATCCTTTCAGGATGCGCGGGTCTAACGAGCACGAGCAGCAATGCCAAGGGCAATGGCGCCGCTGGCGCAGCTGTACAGGTTAGCCCAAGCAGCGCAACAGTGGCGGTAGGAAGCACACAACAGTTTGCGGCTACGGTTACGGGCACCACGAACACGGCGGTTACTTGGAAGGTCATTGGTGGCGCGGGTTGCACCGGCGCAGCGTGTGGTACCATTTCGACTGGTGGACTTTACACTGCACCGGCGAGCGTACCCTCGCCTGCGACCCTCAGCGTAACCGTGACCAGCGTGGCGGACCCAACCAAATCGGCTTCAGCGAGCGTCACCCTTGTTGCGGTAGCCGCAGTTTTGCTGAGCATTAGCCCGGCGAATGCAGCTGTTCCTACTGCCACCACGGACACTTTCACAGCGAGCGTGACAGGCACGACGAATACGGCGGTGCAGTGGAGTTTGACTGGAGCGGGCTGCAACGGCGCCTCCTGTGGGTCACTCGCAACGAGTTCGATAGCGGCTGTCTATACGGCACCACCGGTGGCACCTGCACCGCCGAGCGTTACTGTGGCTGCAACCAGCATGGCGGAACCGAGCAAAACAGCCTCAGCAAGCGTAACCATTGTTCCCGTTGTTGTCGTCACTGTGACGCCAGCCAGCATCTCGGTGGTGACGGGGGCGATACAGCAATTAAGTGCGTCTGTCGTGGGGAGCTCGAATACCGCTGTCACTTGGAGTGTGCAAGGAGCCGGATGTAGCGCACCAGCTTGCGGGGCAGTCGATGCAACGGGACTGTACACAGCGCCTTCGGTGGTTCCGTCACCATCCACGGTTACCGTCACCGCAACCAGTGCGGCGGATCCGTCCAAGACGGGTTCAGCATCCTTGTCTATTTTCAGCGCGACTGCTACGAACACGATTGACGGCCTCACTATTCCTACAGCTCACCCAAGATTGTTCTGGAATCCCTCGCGCATCTCAGCGGCGCAGGCATGGGTGACGAGCTCGAACTATGCAGGTCTCACAACCAGCCCCCGACCGCTCGACGATTACGATGTGGCATTCACCTGTCTTGTGATGAATGTGTCGGCCGCGTGCACGCAGGCCATCAACGACGCCGTATCTTTCACTCCCTCCTCCACCAATGGCGCAGGAACGGGAGACGACAATATGAGGGCTCTCGGCGAGCAGAAGATTTTGATTCGTGACTGGCTCTATCCGGGATGCGGGAAAGCGTCATGCCTTACTTCTGGCCAGATAACGACATTCGACACGAACTGGAGCTTGTGGCAGTCGAATCAGGATGCGCCTACCCAAACATGGGGCAATGTTGGAATGCCTGTGAGCAATTATTTCTGCGGCCAGTTTCGTAACGATCTCGAGTTTGGGATCGCCAGTTATATCGACAACACGAACGCCACCGCAAATTTAAACTACGGCGCGGTGAACCGCTGGAACGATTTGGTTAACTTTGTCTCTCCGACTGGCACAGGAAAAAATGGCACCTTTGGATACGGCCTATACAGTCAAGAAGGTGGTGGCGAGTACGGGCGCTATTGCCTCAACTATTATGCTGTCGCTCTAACTTCCTCGGCACTTCTAGGCCGCGATATGTGGGCCGAAACGACGGCTTTCAAATCTGGCGTTTTGCAGACCATCTACAACACGATGCTCGTGCACACGACGAGCCGGAGTATGTGGGATGGCTTCACATGGGCGGATGACGAGAACTGGGTCAATGGAACTGGTTGCGGGTACATAAGCCACAACGGACCCGACGGTCATGGTGGATGCGGCATGTCCAGCCAATTCTATGGTGATTTCATGCAAGCGGCTGCAACGGAATACAGCGCGACAAACATAGGCAAGTACGCTCGCCAGTGGATTTCGACGGTGAATCCAGCGATTGGGCCGCTATTCAAGTCTGTTGATCCGGGTGGTACGGCTCTCCCCTTCTCCAATCTTCCTCTCGATTACTACTCATCAGGCGCTCAGTATATGTATCTGCACGACACATGGGCACCGACGGGCACAGTGATGCTCTGGCAGATGGGGTTGAACCGAGGAGGCAATTCTTCGCCTACACTTGCTGTCGGGACCGGCCATTGGCACATCGACGCGGGAACCTTTCAAGCCTCCCGCAAGGGAGTGAATTTAATTCGAGAAACAATGGGGTACTCGGAAACGGTTGCTGGCTACAACAGTGTTGGCACTACCAGCGCAGGTGGAGGATTGGCTCATAATGTCCCGTTGGTGGGCGGCCAGGCTGGAGTGATAGCCCAAGAGACTTCAGACGGCGCCGGCATCGTTAAGCGGTTGGAGTCACAACCAAACTACGCATTCGCCGCTTCCGACTTGACGCTCACTTATCATAACAATGTGGTTGATTCGGGCAATCCATCCAGAGAGAACTCGTTCGCCGTTTCGGTCGTTCGGGAGTATTACTACTTTCGAGGAATCAACACCCTGGTCATCCTCGACCGGCTCCAAACGGATACGGCTGCGCGCAGCACAACATTCGTAAGCCACTGCGAAACTATCCCCACGGTAGTATCGGCCACCGTGAAATGTATTGATGGGACGCAAGAGGCGCTCTATACGGCTCTGCTTCCAGCCGCACCGACAATCAACATTGTTGCAGAGAACGCGAACGGAGCTACAGCTGCCGGCTGGCAATATCGCATCGAGGCGAATAACAGCAATCCTGGAAATGTAGTCAGTTACAATATTTATACGATTCAGCTTGGAGACGCGTCTGGATTTAGCGCGCTGACTCCGACAATTGCCGATTCGACTCCTGGAAGTCCCTCGAGCGGCACATTTACAATCACTCTCGATGCAAACGATAGCCTCGTAATTAACAAGGGCGTCGCGTCGTCGGGCGGGACCATTACAGCGGCTGGCTCGACGAATGCTCTGACCACGGCAGTTCACAGTATGGCGATCACCGACAGCGGGCCCGTGTGGCAATGAGCATCCGTGGTGGTTACTCATCCATTTAACCTTTGCCCCGCTCAGCAAGACCGCGTGACGAGTTAGCAGGGAACATCACTTTGACTTTGGGACGGCCTACAAACAACGGGAACATTCAAGTGGAGTACGCCGTTCTGAAGAAGCTTCCGGCGCTCAATCCTTGCCGTACCGTACGCCCGGAAATCCTGTATACGACTTCCCTCTTCATCATCAGGCTAAGAATTGGGGCAGGGTAACGATCGACCGGAACCAATCGGAGGTCAGATAGGGTTCAACAGCAACCCGTCGGACATCGTAGTTATTCCAGTTGTCGAATCGCCGAAAACCGCCGTAGTAGCTGAAGGCGTACTGGACCCCGGCCTCGCGCATGCAGTTCTGCGTGACGGAGTTGAAGGTGTCCGGCTTACCCACCGGATAGCTGAAGTACCGCATCGGCTCACGCATCTCCTCGGCGAGTCTAGTGCCACACCCAAGAATCTCCTCCCTTTGCCTGGCGAGCGGCGCCCGAGCCAGGACCTGGTGAGTCACCGTATGCCCGGCAACCGTCATGCCAGACGACCTCATTTCTCGGAGCATGCCCCAAGTCATCCATAGGCCGAGGCCCACATCCGTCCGACACCGCCCTGACCCTGTGGCCTTAGCGATCAAGTCGAGATACCGACCAGTGGATTCTGCGGGCATCGCCTTGTAGACCCTCAAGAGTAACCGCACTGCATCCTCGCGGTCGGGCTCATCAAACGAAATCGGGGCAGGAATCCAGCCCGGAAGTTCCACGCAGTCCTGCCGACTCGTCCGCACCATCCAGGCAATTTCGTCCCACCACGGCAAACGGGGAGTATCTACAAAACCTGTGGCGACGAAGAACGTCGCTGAAACACCTTCTGCTTTGAGGATTGGGAAGGCGATCTCGTAGTTGTCCCTGTAACCGTCGTCGAACGTGATTAGAGCGTGGCGGCCGGACCGATTAGCCACGACTCTGGGAATGTCGTCAGGGGTAATCACTTCGAGTTGGGACTTGCAGAAACGGATTTGGTCGGTAAACGCCTCGGCGTCAGCGCTCCAAAGTCCCCGGTCGAATGGTGATTCCTTGCAGTTGCCAACCCGGTGATAATTGAAAACGAGCACTCCGGACCACTCAATGGCCCGACCTAGGAGGCCGCGCAGGCCACTCCGGCACAAGAGACGGGTCGCGATAGCTTTCTTCATCAAGTCAGCTTCTCCTCATGAGCTGCTGCCCTTTACCGAAGACGCGCACTGCGAGTTGACCCGAGCGGTGGATGGCCGCCCGCAGAGTCGGTCGCCAAATTCTGACGCCGACCAGCTGGCTCTCCCGTGTTGCCAGCCGCACCTTGTAGGAAGCCGATCCGCGGAGGAAGTCGTATGCTGTCACACCGCGTTCCGTCAGAGCTCGCATCAATAGTAGGTTGGCCAGAATTCCTGGACTGTGCACACGACTAGCGGGCTCCCGCCTTACCCCTAGCTGGTAGAGTTCGAATTTCAGCCCGTTCACGAACCCGTACAAAACGGCCACGGGAACATTCGCAATGGACAGCCGCGCGAGAACCGCTCGTCCGCTTGGCAACCACTCCTGGATGAGCTTGCGGTGGAACTCGGTGAACCGCGTGGACGCGAATACGCCCGGCTGGGAGTCCAAGGTCCACCGCTCCTGGTGTAATCTGACCAGGTCGTCGAAGGCCCCGGCGGCCTGATCCACATCCGCGACCTCGAAGTGCGCACCGGCCTCTCCCTCCCGCAAGACGCGGCGGGCTTGCTGTCGGCTTTTCAAAGAGAGCCGCTTGAGGTACGCCTCAAATCCGTCCGTGAGATCTGCAATCGGACAACTGCCCCGCGAGAATGAACGGGCGTCGTGGGGTAGAGTGATGCCCCGCAGCAGCGGGGAATCTTCCATGAGGTCCAGGAATTCAAGGTGGTCCCAATCCATACGACCCACCTCACCCCATATGGCATTTGCGCAAACGGCTTCCTCTCCAGGTAGACAAAGGAGGTTCAGGTAATCCGGGCAAGTTTCCTCATGCTCTTCCTCCCCTGTCGAAATGAACCGAAGGTGACGGGTTCCGAGGGAACCGCCCATTCCACGGCCCATATACAAAGGAATGGCCCCTACGAGCCTCGAACCGCGCCAAACGGTTACGACCCGCAAGCCTGCCTTCCCGTAAAGGGTGCCGTACACGCGCCACCAACCACGAAGCCAAACAAAATCGAGGGGGGCTGATGAATAAGGGCTCGACGCGTGAAGAGTATTCCAATCATCTCGGATCGCGTCCCATTCCCGCTCTTCGCAGATGATTCGAGTTGTTACGTCTTTTGGTATTTCCACCATGTGGGTCTCGTTGTTCAAACGGCTCGAAACAGTGAAGAGGCTGTACGTTCCAGAACGGTCCGCGAACCAAGGCAACGCCAGCGGGTGAAGAGAGTCAGGAAGGCGACTTGGGCCGCCAGGACAAACCCACCTTTTTCAAGCCCCCTCGCCGAGGCCGTGTTGCGCACATCAACTTCTATGACAAATTCGGTTACGTTCTCGAGTCCGAGAACGTGACGCATTGCGAGCAGAAGAGCAGGATAAAGCCTTTGGCCCCGGTAACAGTTCAGGGTATGGAAGTTATATAGAAAGGCGCGCCCCGAAGCCTTCGCTAAGAGGATGGGGCCGACCGCTCGGTCTTGGCGCGTGACCCAGCCAAAACTCACGACACGGCCGTCGAGCAGCCACCCGAAAAATTCGTCGCCGTGAGCGAGTCGCGGGGCCACAAGGCCGTTCGGCTCCCCCGCTGCTCGCATTGCTTCCTTGGCCAAATCTTGATCGGCGGCGGAGGCTGCGCCCGCAACCCGGACAAGGGCACACCCATCGGGGCAAGCCGGACCGAGGTCGTTGCGAGGCGCCCACAAGACCATCACGCGAGTCCGCGTCGCGATCCGCCGAAGCAAACCTCGAAAGATTCGGACGGCCCTCGGTGTTGAGTCCTGCCCACTTACTGGCGCCTGGCGAGAAGTGGCACGCGGCAATGCGGAATCCGGATTCATCAGCGAGCCTCTATCGCTCCAGCTATCGCAGTTTGCAGGCGGTCACTTAGCCGCCAACCTTTGTTGCACAGGTCCAAGACCCCTATGGCTGCGCGTGACGCGCTCGGCCGCCATGGTTTCCTGCAGGCCTGAAGCGACGCCAACGCGCGGTCGCCAGCCAAGCTCATTCTCTGCCCTGCTGCAATCGAACTTCATGCGAGCGAGCGCTGATTTGACGCGGTAAATGGAAAGAGGAACAGGGCGGCTCAGAATCTTGGACAAGAGTTCGAAACCGAGCGCCAAACTATAGACGACGGCCACCGGCACGTGGATGACTCTTGCCTTTTTCGCGTTTTTCGAGATGTAGTCAAGGACAACTTGATTCTGCGTGACTTGGGTTCGATCTACGATGTGGAAGACCCTGCCATCGAATTCGCTTGCTTCGGCGGCCCGGGCGATCGCATCAATCACATCTTCTACATACACTAGCGGTAGTTCGCGGGTACCATCGCCGAGGATGACAAAGGAATTTCCGATCTTACGCGCAACTTCAGGTGTTAGTAGCGTCATCCCTGGACCGAAAACCCTTCCAGGGCGAAGCAGCACGGCCGGGAGATGCCGATCGCGAACCGCATCGAGCACTATTTTTTCGGCTGCGGTTTTTGATTGCGTATAGGCTCCACGCTTTGTTGGGGATGGTTCCACCGGCCAATCTTCTGTTATCACGTCGCCGCGCTGCGAAACCGCTGCGTGCAGGCAACTAAGAGAGCTGATGTAGACGAGACGCTGGACATTGTGCCGAAGCACGCTATCAACAATGTTTTGCGTGCCGCACACGGTGCCGCGTTCATAATCGTGCGCGCTACCCTTCATGGCCGCGCCCACGTGGTAGACGATTTCCGCGCCCGCTACGGCTCGGTCAACGGCGGCAGGGTCGCCCAGGTCGCCCAGGAAAATTTCGACGTTACCTTCGTTCAAGAACTCCGCCTCCGGCTGGCGTCGAACGAACATGCGAACACGGTTCCCTTCTTGCAACAGCCGTCGCACGAGATGTCGGCCGATAAGGCCATTTGCACCGGTCACCAAAACCTTGGCACGTCCCTCGTTTCGGAATTGCGCCTGAAATTCCATTTTCGCGTCATCGGCTTGCCGAGAGACGCGGTTCGTCCAATAGACTGTGGAACGCGCCTGTTCGGCTGACACCGGCATGGGTGCGCCCGTTTGTAACGCGCTATAGAACGCAGTTACCAAGGAATGCAGGCCGTCGTACTGGACGATTTTCTTGGCCGCGAAGCGAGCGATGTTTGCTGGAACCTGCGTACAGATGCTGAGCCCCTCGCTCATCGCTTGAAGCGCGCGTGCCGGCGCTTTTGGGAACGGAAGTTGCGGTGTATGAGTCACCCACATCGCGAAGAGGTTCGCGCGGATCACTCCTTTCGTGCCCTGAACGACAAACCAGTTCTGCAGAGGCCGTACATTCCATGAAATCTGGATGTTCGCAGTGCCGTGTAGGCATTGCGCTGCCACGCGCCATTCGTCAAACAGGAGGTTGGAGTCACCTCCGTGCGCACCATAAAAGGCTTTCACGTCTTCCATTGCGCCCAAAAAAGATTCGGCGAGATATAACGCGTGTACGCCCTGATCCAAGAAAGGATAACCGCCGTCTTGATAATGGATTGGCAGCGGCCCTCCGCGGTAAGGAGGATACTCGCTGCTGCGGAAGTAATCGAAGCTAAGCGGAACTCCAATGGCGCCCGAACGGACCAGGTTCAGCGCCTTAGATACGAAACGGTCGTACAGCATGGAATGGTTGACGCAAACGGATTTCTGCGCGGATGCGGCTGCGGCAGAAATGCGGTCGACCTCTTCTGCATTGATCGCAAGCGGTTTTTCTACCAGAACGTGGCAGCCGTTCTTTAGGGCTGCAATCGCCAACGCCGCGTGCGTGTCGGGAGCCGTGAGGATATGAATCACGTCGACTCCGTCGTTCATCATGGCTTCCATCGTCGGGAAGACTTTCGGGATGTGGAATCGAGCGGCCAGGCCCGTGGCGCGGGAGCTTACAACGTCCGCGATTCCAGTAATCTGCGCGTTATGGACTCGCTGAATGGCGCGTGCGTGAAATTCACTTATGTAGCCGGCTCCAACCAATCCGACCCGGAGATTTCTATCTGGAGGCAATCGGGTTCCCTTTCCAATTTATTGTGTGTCGCAATCGAGTTGTTTCATCCGGGCAAATGGTCTAGCAGAGGTCTCACCGGCGGCTAACTCAACTACGATACGAGCATTCGCGGCCCACGTATGGCGATGCAAGACAGTGTCTCTTGCCCGAGTACCGAGTTGAGTTCGGAGCGCTGGGTCTTCGATGACGCGCACGAGAGCCTTTTGCAAGGCCGCAAAATCCCCGTGAGGAAACATGACGCCCGTGATGTTGTCATCGACCACGTCACGCATTGGGCCGAGGTCAGGGATTACGCACGGCTTGCCCATGGCCATGAACTCAAACAGGGCAATCGGTGAGCCGAACGCGTTGGAATCCGGGAGCACGCAAATGTCCATCGCGTCGATGTAGGCAGGCACGTCATCGCGCGGAACTGGTCCGGAAAAAATGACGGCACTTTCCATCCCTAAGCGAAATGCAGTGCATTTCAGGTTCTCCATCTCCGGGCCATCTCCCACGAGTAATACTTTTGTTTCTGGATGTAGTTCTCGGATGCTCCTCGCTGCCTCGATCAATACGTCCAGACGATCCCAGCGATAGAACAGTCCCACGTGACCGATGATGATTGAACCCTGCAGACCCAGGCGCGACCGAAGTGAGTGCTCAGAACTCGGGTTGCGGAATCGATTTGGATCAATTGCATTGGGCAAGACGTGTACCCGCTCACTGCTGGCACCGCGCTGCCGAACTTCGTCCGCTAGGACACGGGACACGCAGAGAACGTGATTGGCACGCGAGAACACCCATGCGTCGATCCTTCGCGCCAGGCGCTCCATGATCAGGCCGCGGGCTCGCGTAAATCCTGCGAGTTCATTCACTTCGAGCACGACTGGCCGCCTCAGCCATTTCCCCAGTAGCACGCCCATGAACATGAAGTAGGCATGTCTTTCATAAAGGACGGCATCGGGCTGCCGCCACATGGTGGGCAAAAGCCGGAATGGGAGAAACAAGTTGTAGAGAAGTTCGAATACTTCAAAAACGAACTGTGGACACTCGCAGCTAATGTATTTCCAAAGTCGTTGAAGGCCGCGCGCACGATCTGCTTTGCGCAAAAATGGCATCATTCCGGCGGACTTGAGGGGATCGATACCTGGAGGAGATACGATAGTCACCTCGTGGCCATCGACTCTCAATGCCTCCACCAGGCTACGAATATGCATGGCTTGGGAACTGCGGCCCATGGTGCGATGGTGGTAGATGAATTGCACTGTATGAAGCCTCGGAAGAAAACAGAACTGGCAGGGGCGACTACGGCGTGCCGTGCGAAAACATTCAATGATCAGCTGCGTGCCAGCTATTGGACAGGTTCTCTTATGAGCGGTGGAGCTGGTACGGGATTCTACGCAGAATGGGGCGCTGGAGTGTGAGAGCCGCAACGATTATAAAGCGTCATGTAATCATCGAGCATTCGTTCCGGCCGAAAATATTGCTCGTAACAGAAGCTAGCCAGCTGGCCCATCTTTGGAAGTTCTTGTCTGCGGGCAATCGCGCCGGACAAGGCGGACGCCATGCCTTGAGGATCGGACGATGGCACGAGTGTGACAGCGCCCGACAAACGGGCGATTTCGCCCATGCCTCCGACGTCGGTGACCACCGCCGGCAAGCCAACCGACATTGCTTCCAATAGAGATACGGGCAATCCTTCGGTTACGGAAGAGCTAACAAATAAATCAGCCGCCAGCATGAATGGCGAGACATCAGTTTGCTCACCGAAAAAAGTGACGCAGTTGCTCAGCCCGAGCTCCTGCGTGAGCGTTCGGAGACTTAGCTCAAGCGGCCCATCGCCAACTATCCACAGTTGCACGTCGGGATGATGGGAGCGCGTGAGTGCAACCGCCCGCAAAAGCGTGGCATGGTCCTTCAGCGGGGCCAAACGGCCAACATAGAGTAGAGTAAAGCCTTTTTTGGTCCTCGGAATAGCACGAACATCCGGCGGGCAGGCGCCATTATAGATGTGAATGATCTTGTCGCGGGCGGCGAAGGGAGCCGCCCGCAAATTGGTCCGCGTGCCTTCACAGACTCCAACGATCCAATCGCACCAACGTGAAGCGAGCGCAAACTTTAACTCTCGACGAATCTGGTATGGAGGCTTGACCAAACCGTGCCGGGTTACTATGACGGTCCTTACTCCTGCGAGACGAGCGGGAAGAGCGGCGATGATCGCCGCTGTAGCATTGTGGCAATGCACCACGTCGGGGCGAGAGCGCCGAAACGATCTGTACAAACCGCGCACGAGCTGAAGGAACGAAGAAGGATGGTGGAGAATAACCTCAAAGCCTTCGGCCTGCAACGCTTCGCCAAGCACGCCAAGCCGATAAAGGCAGTGGACCGAGGCGGTGTGGCCCTTGTCGCGTTGCAACCGACACAGCGTGGCCGTTAGCTTTTCCGCTCCCCCCATTTCCATGCTGTCACCCACGTGCGCGATGTTTAGCGGCGGGGTTCGCTCGGCTTGTGCGCCGGCTACAGACGTGGGACTGAATGCTTCCGCGACGCTACTCATTGGGATGCCGCCTTGTTGAATTCATCTTGCAACTTCCACAGCCACCGGTTGCGGAACCAGGAAATCCACCAAACGATTAAGTGACGAACCAAGAGGCGTAGGCAGCAAGGCAGAGAGTTGCAGGAGGCGACGGCGATCATCCTTCTGCAGCACCGCAAACATCCGGCTTGTGATCAGGAAAACAATCGCACCTGCGGGCACAGCAACGCTCAACTTCATGAGAGGGCTAAACGGAATGGCCACAATGGCGAGGACGACGATCGCCATGGCAAGAGTTGCGGCAGCAAGCCTGAGCAGAACAGGTCCATCAATTCGAACTGGATAGCGGACCAGCACACGGCCCCAGATAGTCAGTGCGGCAAACGTTTGCGCGACGCCATTTGCCCAGGCTGCGCCGAGTGCTCCGTAACGTGGAATCAACGCGAGATCAAGGAGCACGTTCATCGCCGCGGCCACGCAGCCCCACTTCAGGACAAATCCGAGGTCTTCGGCGGAATACAACAGAGTCTGGGCGGGAGTCAGTATCGCTTTCGGAATGCTGAGTAGCGCCACTACGATGAAAACCGGTATTGCTGGGAGGTATTGCGACCCATACATGACTCGCACAAAGGGACCGCCGATGCAGGCAAGGCCGATCAGAATCGGAAGAGCCCCCAGAAGGACATAGGTGGATGCCTTCGAGGTCATACTAAAGAGGCGCTCTTTATCGCGCCCGTACTCGGCCATCTGCGTGGCCGAAAGCGCATTGGCGAATGTCTGGGGCATGCGCATGAGGCGGTCGGCCACACTGAAGCAAACCGAGAAGAAGGCTAGTTGACGAATGTCGGGCTGCAGTAATTTCAAGAAAATGATGTCGGACCGGTCCCAAATCACGATCTGCAAAATCATCAGACCGGTGCTTAGACCGGAGAAGGAAAACATTCGTTTGCGAATTTCTCGCGGCAGTGGGACTTGGGATACCGATTTCATTGACTCAAGCACCGGAATGGTCTTTACGGCCAACTCCACGGTGCGATAGAGCAAAACACCAGCGGCGATGCCAACCAAGCTCCAGCCAAGGAGGAGACTTACAGCAACTGCAAGGACATAGACGATCGCACCGACAAAAGCTCCACGCGTATTGAGCGCGGCATCCTCGGCAGCGCAGTTCGCCTGCGAGGGCACGAACGTAATCATGTTCGGCACCATGCTCAAAACCAACAAAATGGAACAGACTCGATACGCGGGGTCAACAAGAGTGAAAACGGCGACCATGCCGATGGCCGTTAACACGCATGCAATCACCGTCTGGGCCCAGAGGTTGTAAAAGAATACGGCGCGAGCGAGCTCCTTTTGTCCACCGCCGAAGAATTCGCCCATGTACTTAAATGTTGTAAGCGGGATGCCCAACGATCCTACCGAGCACGTGATGGAGGTCAGCCAAAATATCAGATTGAAGTAGCCAAGCCGCGTCGGCCCGATGGCTCGCGCGATGGCGACCGTCGTCAGCAGAGTGCAAACGAGCGTAATCACCACTTCCAGGCCCATGAAAATAAAATTGCGCCCAATGACCTTGGCATTACTGGGGGCAAGCCTTGGGGCTGGAATGGGTGGCGTCGTCAAACCAATTTTCGGATTGGATAGAAATGTCAAAATACCTGCGAGCTTATAAGAACCGGGGATGAGCTGTTCGGAATAGCGAGAAACCTAGGGAACCAAACCGTACTGGGAGGCACGATCAGATCTAAAACGACGGTTCGGTTTTGGCAATCGTCGGTGCGGTGAGCAGCTGGCTTACTGCGTCCAGCAGATAACATTTCGGTTGGCCTCCTGTCCATCCTTGATGATCGGGGAGGACGTCAATGGAGATTCTTCGGTCTCGGCAATGAGAAAGTTAAATGGTCTCAACGACTGAAGAAACCTGAGACATTCCACCGGATCGCGCTTGGTACGCACGGCAACTCGAGGGTTGGCTTCTACTGTTATCACGCATTTTCGGGCCGAGGCGATAGTCTCTGCAGCGCCTTCGAGCACCTCTAGTTCGCCGCCTTCCACGTCGAGCTTTATGGCTACGTCGCCACCTCGCGCACCAAGACTATCGATGGTGACGACTTCCAGCGGGCCATCGCCAGGAACGAGAAAACGGGCGTAATCTGAGTTGTCATAAGTTGGAACTTCCAGCCGGCCGGTGCCCTTGAAGCAGCTTACTGCTTTGGTGATCGCATTCGATGAAATCGGCAGTTGGGCCAAATTGCGCCTCATGAAGCCTGCTACGTCTGGGTTGGGCTCGAAGGCAATCACTCGCGTGATGCGGGAAGTTTGTGAACAGACAAGCGCTGAGAACGTCCCAATGTCTGCTCCGCAATCGAATAGGACCACATCAAAGAGCGGTTCAAGCAAGCGGCAAAACGAATGAATCAGCCGCTCTTCATACTCTTCAACATCTCTCTGGTCCCAGCAAGTGTCAGCGCGGAACAGTGGCACACTGAAACTCACGCCACGGCCCAATTGATATTGCGCGACCACATTGAGCATTCCTAATTGCCCGAAGATTCCCACGAGGCGGCTGCCGCCGCGGATCCGCCAACGGGTCATGGTTTTGGCCAATCTCAAGAGCAGCGGAGCGTGATTGATAGTTTTTGGGACCGGAGACATATTCGTGGTTCCCAGCGGGGCCTGATCAGATACCACAACACTTGACCGCGAACGAGTGTACGCCTGGGGATAAAGAATTGTTTTCATCGGAAGTACAATTGAGAGAACTTAGATCTTTTCGCGCGACAAGAGCCTAGTGTTGCATGAGCTCGGAAATGGTGACGGCCTTGCGATCCTTGCTCAGCGCGGCTTCGATTACCCGCGGCAGTGCTTTTAACGCCGGCGCGCTAGTGCCGTGATAAAGAATGATATCTCCGGGGGCTAAGTTAGTTCGATCCAACTGCGCTTCCACATCCCCCGAACTGGCTCGGTAGTCCTTTAGATCGACGTTCCACATCACCACTTGATGGCCGGCCGCCCAAGCGGGGATAAGGCTGCGAAGCGACAACTTGCCGTGAGGCGGGCGGAAGAGTTTGCATTTCTCTCCTAGGATACGGTCTAGGACCCATCGGCTCATTTCTATCTCTCGCATGGCGCCAGACCAGGAAAGCCTGTGGAAGTACGGGTGGCTATAGGAATGGCTACCGACTTCGTGTCCCTCTTTCTTCATCCGCAGCACGAGGTCCGGATACTGCTCGGCGGCTCCCCCGACTACAAAGAACGTTGCTCTCACCGCGAAATCTCGAAAGATGTCCAGCATCCGCGGCGTGTGAAGTGGGTCAGGCCCGTCGTCGACAGTGATGGCAATCTGCGGCCGGTCGCGATTCCCGTGTTCAAGTAATCGGCTCTTGGGAACGGCGCTGAAGAGCGCTTTCTTGATCAACGCGTGTCCTTTCGCTGGCTGCCCGGTTACCGTTGAAGGAACGTTTTCTCGCCACAAATAGGTGTCGCTGTAGTGCTTTGCAATATTTTCTTCAGGGGCAAAAGCATGCGCCGGATCTCGTTTCGTCTGTTCCGATTGGTGTTGCAATGCAACTTGTAACCCCTCCTTATCCCCGTGTCGGATGAACTTGACTGTCGGCTGGTTGCGGAGGGCTTCTGGAACTCGGACCGCCGTCGTAATGATTGGAATATGCAAAGACATGGCGCGCAGCACTGAGAGAGGGACTCCATCCTGGAGCGAAACCAGCACGTGGCATCCTAGAAGCGAGTCAGGCTTGATCAATTCATCGGTCACCCACTGAAAGTGCGAAGGTAGTTCCTGGACTGCTGACTCGCTGGCAACACGTTGCGGATCGTGCGAGGCAATGATGACCAGTTTGGTAGATAGGCCAGTCCTGCGCAGATTCGTAAATGCAGCGAGCAAGTGAGCGAAGCTGCCGTTGAAATCTGGCCCGAGGACAGCACCTATCACGAACTCTTCCGAGTTACGTCGTAACTCCACAGTTGAGGGCTCAAGCGGGTTGGTCGTCACGGTAGGCAGACCAGATTTTTTCACTCTACCAGCACCCAATTCTGTTCGGAACACGACAAACGACCGATGCAAAGCTTCGGCAGTCGGCACCAACTGATTGCAGCCGATGGAGCCCGGATCAGTGTTGTCGTACCGTTTCCGCACCCGCAGACTTGCCGGCATATCTGGTGCGAGGATTGACGGCAATTTGTCCTTCGATTTGGCTGGTGTACACCGCGATCAAGGGATCGCGACGTTGCCGGATTGCGTCTATGGCTAAATACATCTGCCAGGCGGTGACGAAATGAATGGAGCATTCGCGCCGGTTCGCTTCTTCCACCAACAAATTGAATGCCGTTTCCAGCACGTCGCACAATAAAGCAGAGGAGTTCCTTTCTTGGGCGCCATGCGTATATAACTTAATGAAGGTATCGACCCCAATGCGCGGCGCTAACTCCACCCATCGCCCTACACGATAAGGTGTCGCCACGTTTCCGTAGCGAAGTTCGCCGGTTTCGAGCCGGGGCAGCCAACGGTCTCTCCAGCGCATCCCCAATGGCCCTGGAATGATGAGCAGGTCGCCTTCGACGCCACTGCCGAGCGTGACAGCGACGCCATCGTCATACGATTTCGGGCGATGCGGGTCGCCGCTGCAATAATAAATTGTATTTACCAAGCGAGCTTGGGTTGGAGAATCGCCAGACGGCATAGTGAAATCGGAGTAGCAACCAAGGTCTCGTAGCAGGCGGATTTCATCGCTAAGTCCGCACAAGCGGCCATCCGGCCGCGAATTGTCCAAAGCCCAGTTGCCGTGGATGAATCCGAACGTCAGCTTCCCGTTGCGTTTGCGCAACAGACCATGCTCGTTATGCAATACGCTAGAAAAACTGCTCACGCGGTCGATAAAGTTCTGGCGACCTTCGCCATCATGGTGAAGATGAACCTCCACATCCGCTATCCCTTCACGAACCATTTCCGCAAGTGGTTCCATCAGGCTCGAATGATATTCTTCTTCAGGAAAAAAGAAGGTATATCGGGGCCCGTTGCCAACAGAATCCGGTTTGCATCGCTTCGCAATCTCTGGCCATGCAGACCGCCATCGGGCGACGCGAGACTGCGCGGTGCCTAAATCAGCGCGCCGCCACTTAGGCTCGTAATGGTCCGCAATGGTCACCCAAATGCGCTCAAGCGGAGGCGTGGTACGCTGCGTAATCCGCCGCAGACGCTGCCTGATATAAGAGGGGCCCCAGATTTGCGAATTGTGGATTAATCGCATGGTCGCGCAGCTAATTTGAGATCGATCGCGTCACCTGCTCAACACAGGCGTGGCTTTAGTCCGCAGTTGCCTTTTCTCGGTTCGTTGTTGCAATGCCAGCTCACAGATGCGAAGCAATTCATCGGCAGCTTCATCCCAACCCCTTCGAAATTGCTCCGAAATGAAATGTTCATCCCAACTCTGGTCCATCGCCTTTTCAATTGCAGCAGCAAGTGCTCGCGAATCTCTTGGAACGATTAAAATCCCAGACTTTTCATTGACTAGCTCGAGGATTCCGCCCACATTCGTTGCGATCACGGGGCGTCCGCAGCTGAGGGCTTCGATGACAACGTTGGGGTATCCCTCGTTATAGCTGGGCAGAGCGAGTACGTTGGCAGCCGCGAGCCACTGGGCAACTTTCTGGGAAGGACAGGCACCAATTAAAATGACTCGGTCTTCGAGTGCGAGATGCCTGGCTTTACTGCGCAATTGCTCCCCGCCCGGCCCATCCCCCACATATGCCAGACGCAGATTAGGACGCCGACTCGCGAGCGAAGCGAAGGCCACGAGCAATTCCCCGATGCCCTTCTTGGTATCCAAACGTCCTACGAACAATACGAGCTCGACCTTATTGTCGACGGCAAGCTGCGCGCGGGCCGCGCTCCGGTCAGCCAAGTGGAACACACTCGGATCGCAACCATTTCGAACCGTCCGGACCTTGTGGGCGTCAACGCCCATCCGGATAGCTTTCTGACGTAAGTGCTCACTTTTGGTTACTACGAATGCTGCCCGTTTCATTGCTAGCCGCGTCAACCATCCGGAAGCTGGGTCAGGAATTCGATTCAAATCTGAGCCAATGGACCCGACGATGGCGGGGATGCCTAGACGGCGAGCCACGGCAACTGTTGCGTAGCCCTCGGGATATAGCCAGAAGTTGCAGGCTAAGTCGGGCATGGACTCACGGAAATACGGCTCAAGGTACTTCGCACAAACCACACCGTTTATGCACCTCGTCAAGCCAGGTAACGCCGGGTACTCGAAGTACCGTGCCGCCACACCGGGAGGACAAAAGGACAAATCAGGTGCGCGATAGTCGTAACTCGGTTGGAACCAACTGGGATAGCGCGGGAAAGGACATAGGACGTTTACGTCGGCCAGTTTTGAGAGCGCCAGAAGAATCTGATATTCGGAGTGTCCGCGGTACGGTTCGTCCGGGATAGGGAAATCCGAGGTAACCACGGTGACTTTCAATCTCATCGCGTCACACCCCGAGTCCGCAGTTCATGTGAGTACAGGCTCAGCATTGTTGCGTTCCAATCCGCGCCCTCTTGCCCATCCGCTGCATACGATGCAGGTACGCCAGAAGTCCAAATTTTCCAGAGTGGTCCCCGTGTGAAAAGGAACTTGTAAAAGCCCACTACTACGGCAGCATTCAACATGCAGAAGGCGCTCGCCGGGGCTGCTAGACGCGTAAGGATTGGAATGCTACGCGCGCTTCCCAGAGCGGCCAGAATATAAAAGACAATCTGCGACGCGAGCGCCCCAGCGTACAGGCGAGAATGGTTTGCCAACAAAGCGCTGCTTGCCAAGAGTATGACCAGCAGGAGTGGCACGAGCAGACGCATCAGTTTGTGCGAGATCAACTCGAATCGTAATCGGTTCTGCCGCGACAGCAGCCACGGCGCTAGTTGCAAAAGTTGGAAGTTGCCCGCCAGCGTTCGGACTTTGCGATGAAATTCGCCGCGCAAACTCTTGGGCCAGATGTCATAGACTCGCGCACGCAGATCCAAGACTGACCGGTAGCCTTGGCGAATCACGCTAAGAGGTTGCAGCATATCATCCAGAATAGTTCCTTCGGGGAGCGCACTCGCCAGTTCGCGACGTATCGCATAAAAGCCGCCGTATACTCCCAGCGGCGAATCGACTTTTGCCTCGCAATCTCGGATCCATTGCTCGTATCGCCAATAAAGGCCTCCAACGGCTTTGGCGCCCGCATCGTGCCCGTCTTCGCGCAACACCAACTCTCCGGTTACACATCCCACTCCAGGATCTTCAAAGTTACTGACCAACAGTTGCAGAGCGTTGCTTTCAATCCAGGGACGAATATCAAGGAATAGCAGGATTTCTCCGGTGGCGCTCTGCATGCCTATGTTCAATGCCGCCGCCTTGCCCAAATGCTCGGAGCACTGGAAGCACTTGATACGCGGATCTTGAAACTCCTTTAGAATATCGTCCGTGCCATCCGTCGATCCGTCCGAAACTATCTCGATTTCCATCCGATCTTGCGGATAGTTCAGCGACAGCAGATGAGCGACTTTCTGCCGTAGAAGAGAAGCGCCGTTGTGGACAGCAAGGATGATACTTACGGTGGGAAATATCGATCCTTGCCGCTGTGGGCGTGGCTGCAGCCGGCTGCGTAGGTACATCCAGACCGGATATCCTCCGTAGATGTAGAACATTAGGGATGCTGCTAACCAGAAAGCGCATGTGTGAATGTGAGTACCACTCATCTCATCCTCCTAATGTCGGGAGCGCACTACTGCGGCAGAACAGCGCTCGAGCAGGGGAGGCGGCTTGAGCTTGCTTGTCACCTGACTTATTGGAATAAACTGCGGCTGCATCAACCTGGGTCTGCTCGCCGCGGGTGTGTTCCATCGATTTGTGATTTTCAGTGTCGGAGGCGGACCAAGCCGTATATCAAAATGACGAGCAACACCTCGGCAGTTATGGTGGAGAATACCCAGTGGCCGCGATCAGGCGGCTTGCTGTCTCCGCGTTGAAGCGCGATCGTCGCGGTGGCCAAGCCCAGAATCAGGTACATTGTTATTGTGTAGCTGCGCGATAAGAACCACGCGGTCGTCATAAAAGAGACCAATGCCAGGCGCATCGCCACCATCCATTGCTTTGGGACCCTAGGCGAGTGAGCATGTTGATTCTGCGTTTCGAACTCCGGAGCACCAGCGCTAACCGTGGTTGGCAATGCCAAGGATGCATACTCGTAATTCAGAATGATTGTTCCAACTGAAGGTGCGGGATTTAAACTAGGTGAAGCCAGGTTAGGGATAGACCCCATTTCAAAGAGTTCCATGAAACCGAAGAATCTGGTTGACTGCCCTTTCCTTTGAACCCCAATGATGCGATTTAGGCCCGTGGTGGTTGTGACGAGTGATGCCAACCACAACGTGCTTCCCAATAATCCAAGCTCGGCAAGACAGAGAACGAAGGAATTGTGCGCCGTGATTTCATACAAATCCGTGAAGCCATTGAATCCAATTCCGAATAACGGAGCGCTCTTGAACATTTCCAGGCCATTGGCCCAGGCTTCTAGCCGGTCGGCGCCGTCAGCTGCCGAAATCCCGCGGCCGCCAGTGAAATCGAGCGCTATCATGCCAAGGATGAACACGGCGGCCAGAGCCGTCGATGCTGTGGTTCCCAGTTTCTTCCTGGCCGCCATGAGCGCAACAGCCGCCAGCGCGATCAATCCACCGCGCGAGTGTGTCAGGTAGGTGGTCCAGAGAAGCAAAGTAACTGGTACAAGCACTACAAAGAAGTTTACAACCGGGCGTCCTCGCCGCCAGGCGACAAAGGCAAGCGGAAGAACGATCAAGAGAATTTGAGCCAGATCATTCGGGTCGCTCAAGAAGCCGGCGCCGCGTATTCGTGCCAATTGCCCAATCACCTCGTCCTGCGGCGACGAGATGTTGGTCAGCATAACGAACATCTCGCCGTGATAGCCCGCGTAATATCCGCAGAGGGCCTCGACGCTAACAGCCAGACAAGAAGCGACTGCGGCCAGAGTCATAATCTTCAGCCTGCGAATCGTCGTTACGTTAACGACGATGAAGAAAAAGACGGCCGCGCTCGGCAGGAACGTACGCATACCTTCGACAACCCCGCCGAGCCATCCGTGAGCCAGCTGCGAAAGAGCAATGGCCCCAATAAAAGCGACCAGCAGATACGTCTGGACTGACGTTTTCCAATAGCTGTACCTCGCCATGGTCGGCAAGGAAGCCAAAGCGGTAATCCCGGCCAGATACGTCACGACGTGATAGCTGGCCCACTCCTTTCCGAATTGCTCCGGCGAGATAATCGTAACTACGATGTAGACGATGGTGAGTACGAATCCCATGATTACGCAGCTGTTCCCATCGGCGTATTTAGACACTTAAAGCTGATCGCGAACCTTCAACAGTGCGTCCGGAGGAAACGGGGAATGCCTCTTCCGGGGAAAGGAGAGCAGGTGTCATCTGGCGCCACGTCCCACCAGCACGATCTTGATCGTGTTCAAGACGATCAGTAAATCTAACCCCACCGACCTGTTCTTGATGTAATAGAGGTCATACCGGAGTTTTTCCTTGGCGTCTTCGACCGAACTTCCATACTTATAAAGGATTTGAGCCCACCCGGTGATCCCCGGACGAACGGAATGCCTCAAGTGGTAGTAAGGAATCCTCTCATTCAGCGCGGTGACAAACTCGGGCCGCTCCGGGCGCGGACCGACAAGGCTCATGTCGCCCTTCAATACGTTCAACAGCTGTGGAATTTCGTCAATGCGCGTCTTGCGAAGGAATCTGCCCACCAGTGTGACTCGTGGGTCTTCGTCCTCGGCCCAGGTTGGTCCTGTCTCTGTTTCGGCGTCGGAGCGCATCGTGCGGAACTTGTAGCAGCGAAATATTCGATCATCCCGTCCTACACGATTCTGCCAGTAGAGGACCCCGCCCGGCGAGCTGAGCTTGATGGCTATAATGACGAACGGAAGCAGCGGCAGACTGAGCAGCAGTCCGACAATCGAAATCACTACGGACGCGAGCCGCTTGTAAATCGGAAAGAGCCCCGAAGCGTGAGAGCCTGGCGAGAATAGGAGCCAGCTCAATCGGATCGATTCAATGGGAACCTTTCCAGTGATTGACTCGTAGACATCATTTCCATCTTGAACCTGCACGCCATGATTCTTCAACGAAAGTAACAAGTCCACGGGCAGCTTACCGCGGCGTTCCTCCATCGCCACAACGATGCGGTCGATCCCGCGGATAGGACGGCCGATTGCAAGGCCCTCGCAGAATCCGGTTTGCGAGAGAATGACCGGGATCTCACCGATCTCGTGATTGTCTGGACGGTTTTCGCCCGTCCGCAGCTGCACACGACCTGCAATACGAATCCCCAACTCGGGCCGCTTTTCGATTTCATTCAGCAGAGATTTCGCCAGCGAGCCCTCGCCCAAAATAACCACCCGCTCAGCAAGCCGCTGCGTATTATTGAAAATCGAAAACAATCGTCGCCAGAGAAGCAGCAACAGTCCAACAAATAGAAAACCTAGGTGAAATATTCCCCGGCCCAATTTCACCGGTGGGTATAGGTAGTAGAGGAAACCTAAAGCAATGTACGCGACGCCCATCACCTGGATAAGGCGGACTAGCGCCTCGCGCCGATTGCTTACAACCGTGGAATCATAAAGATCGAAATAATACATGCACGTCAGGAAGGCCACAGACACCAATACGATTTTCAAAGAGCCGTACTGATACGTAAGCATTAACCTGGCTTCGCCAACGCCCAGCCGCGCTAGAGCCGAGGCCACAAGCGCGAGAGTGATCAGGCAGGCTTCTGAAATCCCCAGCAGAAGCGTTCGTTTCGGGATGTAGGCATTCAAGAAGCGGATCAAAGAACACTCCAGGTTATGGTAACTTACGCAAAACGACACTTCTGTGACGAGCTAGCAAAAATGCCCTATTTCTGGCCACCCTTGCGCCGCCTTCGGACGATAGCTCCGCCGATCAATAGCGCTGCCCCAAATAAAAGCGCCGTCGCCGGCTCAGGGACAGGCGCTGGCCCCTGGTCAATGGGAGGAGCCGGCGGGGGACTGAAAGCCTGGAGTGGATCCTGTTTCGGGCAACCCCAACTCAATAGAGCTGCGGCCAGAGAGAGGCCAAGAATCCATTTTCGTGGACGCATTCGAATTATCTGCCTGGCTGCGGTCCAGCCAAGAAGTGAATTAAAGTGACTGTTTATGTTTCTCATGGGCGTACCATCCTTATACCTATCTGTAATAACTCAGAACTAACGCTGAACTTTGCTTTCCGCGGGATCTCGGGACGTGGCTGAACGTTGCCTCTTCTGGAAAAAAGATTTTTTCTTAACGGTTAATCTGGGGGACTGTCGATTCACAGGTGCGTTTGGCCCGGCGGGCTCTCAATCTGGCAAGAATTCCTCGACCTGTGGATAGACACGGCGCGCGAAATCCACCGCCCGCGCTTGAGCGCTCGCTTCTCCATCAGCAGCGCTGGTCCAGATGCGGACCAGTGCCCCGTTGGTCGGTCTGTTCTTCAAACCGTCGGCAATCAGCAAGATCTTGGCCAAGTATTCGCTGGCAACAATCCGTCCATGTGACTGATACCAGTAGAGGACCATATTCCGTCTCGTTCCCTGTGCAACCAGATATCCGTTCACAAGAACAGGAACTCCGCCCTCAGAACCGATTTGCACACGCGTGGAGTGGACTGCCTCCCATCCGGAGCCCGGAAGACAATTTTTGGGAGAGTGAATTCTGTCGCCGGAACGTTGATCTTTGTAGTAGCCCACATAAAGTTCAATCGGTAGGGCGCTGCCAAGATACACTCGGTTGATATAGTCATCCGCACCGACGGCGCGCACGATCTGCGTCTCGAACGGACGATCTTCACTGTGTGAAAGTCCGATGTCGGACGGAAAGTCGCGCAATGGCCAACGCGGCGCGGCGGCAACCCTTGGTCGGAAGCTATGCGTCGCGAAGATGCCTACCACAAGTAGCATCGCGGCCGCGCCGACTCTCAGATAACTCACGACGAAACCCGTAAGTGATTTTGCTGTCTCTCGTGCAGGCCAAGAAGCCTATGGATAAGCAGGATCGAAATAAAAGCCAGCGCGAAAAACCCGAGGCCAAGAGCTACATGCAACACACCGGAATCGATGCTCGGCCCGAAAAAGTAGCTCAGCACACCCGTCGCGACGAGACGCAGACCGTTGGTCGCGATTGCGATGGGAATGCTCGCCATCGCCAACACGCTTCGTTTCCAGGTTTTCTGCTCGGCCAGATATCCGTAGGCGACCACTGCAGCCAGCAGAGAAAGCAACGAGCGAATGCCACTGCACGCTTCGACTACATTGAGCGTGCAGTTCGGCAGAATGAGTAGATTCCCCTCTCGCACGGTGTGAATTCCGAGCGCGACCAGACCGGTCGCGCCCAATCGTGATGCCCACAACTGAAGCGGAAGTGTCAATTGGTAGTACACGATTGCCGGCAAGGGGATCATAAACAGCAGATAGCCGAGCGGAAATGCAACCGACCTCAACGCCTGGTGGCCCGCCAGAAACAGGACGATCCCTGAGATCAAAATCACCAAGGACAACCGCGCCACGAACAGCTCAGCCCCGAGCATCCCGAGAATCCGCAGCCCAATCGCGAATAGCATGATCGCCGAACCAAAATTATTCGGGCGGAGAGGCTTTGCGCTCCACCGATCACGCTCGCTCCAAAGAACATAGCCCGCAAATACTGGAACAAAGAATCCATGCCCGTAGTTCGGGTCGCCCCACCATTGTCGCGCTAGCGATACGAGTACTGGCGCATAGAGAATCATCACTAATGTTGACAGCGAGAGCGCAGCAAACCATGCGCCGGTCTGCGGCCTTTCGCCGGAAAAATGTTTCTCCCAAGTTATGCCTGCAAGTGTAGACGGCCCTTTCTCCAGACTCTTGACGGACGGCGCGTTATCGTCGGCGAAGGGGGACAAGGCGCTTCTCATGCTGATCCAGATGAGATAGCTAACGAACGGGAATTTTGAGTACGTCATCCTACGCGATTTCGTACGGCCGGCTGAAGCGATTCCTAAAGAAATCTATTTCGAAGGTAGTAACGCGAGTCTTTGCGGTTTATTTGGGCTGTTTACAATGTTGCCGCGCGCGAGCATGGCGACGAGACTCGGATTTGTCAGACAACGCGACAATCTCTCGAAGACCTCTGGGCTATCACACTTTTTTCGAGCCGTTGTTTCCGTACTTTCGAGCGCCATAATATTGTCCGTCGTAGTCGATTTGATCGAAGTCAGAAGCCTCATTGACGACCACACCGATCAACTTCGGACGGTCGAGGGACTGCAACCCTTTTTTCAAAGCCTTGAGCGGCGCGACGCCCTCCCGTACAACAAGCAGCGTCCCATCCACTAATCTCGACCAGAGGTTGGCATCAATCACCGGCAGCATAGGTGTGGAATCTACGACGATCCAATCAAATTGACCCGTCAGCTCCGTAAAGGCTTCCGCAAGTTGGGCCGATCGCAGGATTTCCGAGGGCCGGTCGCAGGGCTTGCCTGCTGGCAGAAACCATAGCCCCGAGCCGGCGAACCGAAGCAGGCAGCGCGCGAGCTCCTGGTTTCGCAGTGTCCACCAGTCGCTCAGTCCTTGCAAATCCTTTAAGCCGAACATCGATGCCAGCGTCGGTCGGTGCAAGTCTCCTTCAATCAGCAGCGTCTTGGACCCAGAATACTTGGCCAGCGTCACCGCCAGATTTGCGGCCACAAAGGACTTGCCCTCGTTGATCACGCTGCTGGTCACTTGCACAGACTTCAGCTCGTGTTGCCTGCGAATATCGTCGAGCCGAACGGCTAGCGCTCGAAATTTTTCCGCTCCCAGACTGTTGGGATCGCTCCACGCTACTAGACGCGATGCGAGTGGCGGTTGCACCATCACCGACCGAGTCTTTTCGTCGTCGACCATCCTTTTGATCTCGGCTGTGCCTCTTGAACCGGCGCCCCCCGGCATCGCTGTGCCTAGCATTTCGGTCGTTGGTGAGGTCTCGGGTAAGCCCAGTTCAGCTGGACCCAAGTCCACCGGGACAGTTTCCCGCTGGCTCTGTCGAATTGCTGCTCTGCTGAATCCTTCAAATAACTGGCTCATTGGTTTCCATTCCTAATTCTGAGTTGCCTTTCCGGCAAGAAACGCCCCAGCTCATGCCGCAGTGCCAATCGCTCGGGAGTTCACAGGGAAAGGGTTTCGAATCAAGACCGTAGCTTTTCATTACCACCACCGCTTAACCGTTGTAATATGTGTAGAGATTTCCGGTGAAAATCAACAAAACCACTACCGCCGCTGCTCCACATTCAAAGTAGCGTGCGATAACGCGGGAATGGTCTTCTTTGGCCGTGCTCAAGCGCGGGATACCCACCAGCATGCGGGCAGGAAGAATTCCTTCCAGATCTTTCTCCTGCCGGAAGCGCACATCGGTTAATTCTAGAAAAGTGGCAACACCCAAGCCGAGCATGGCCCCCAACGCCAAGCCAACTAAACTGATCAGGAAACGATTTGGCGCCGAAGGCTTGTCTGGCAACTTTGGCGGATCGATGATATGAAACTGTTGACCCTGCTGCTGCTGTCCAAGGCTAGTGGCAAGTTGCGATTGCGTTTGCTTCTGGAGGAGCGAGTTGTAATTGGATTTGGCTTCTTCGTACCCGCGGGAAACCACCGTCAGCTCTTGCTCAGTTTCCGGAGTCAGATTGAGCCGAGCCTGGTACACGGTGGTTTGTGACTCAAGCTCGTTCGCGTGCTGTTGCTCATTCTGTATCTCCAATTGATTGGCCTTGAGCTGGCTCTGGAGCTGCATGATGGCAGTCGGTGAGCCCCGCTGCACTCCTTCTGCCGCGGAGAAATCAATCGAGCTCGCTGGCTTCACCGTCTGTTTAGTAGTCGCGATTTCGGCTTCAGTCTGCTTTCTTAAGGCCTCGGTCTTGGCGATCTCGTCCTTAAGCGCCACTATGTCTGGGTGACCGTCAGTATAGCGGGTGCGCAAATTCTGGATTTGAAGCCGCAAATCCTGAAGCACCTTATCCAGTGCCTGTGTTGATATCAGGTTTGAGTCTCCACCCAGACTCGCTTGAGCCGATTGATACTGCTGCAGCAATGATTCCAGATAGATTTTCTGTTGCTTCGAAGTGTCTAACGCATGTTGAGTGCTAGCCAACTGTGCTTGCAGGCCTGCCAGGATTTGCACGTTGCTTTGTAACTGGCCCGGCAGGTTTCCCGCGTGTTTAGTCTTGAACGCGGACACTTCTGCTTCCTGTTCTACCATTTTGACTCGCGCGTCCGCCAGTTCGCTATCCAGGAAAGCTGTCGTATTCTCGGAGAGCTGTCGCTGAGCCCTCACATTTTCGTTGATGAACAAGGACGTCAGCTCGGTATTTACTTGCTTTGCGAGCTCGGGCGTATCAGCCGAGTAATGAATCTTGAAAGTGAAGAACTCTCCCCGATATCCGGGCGCGCCCACTAGCTCAATCTTGATGTCGCCCCGCATTTGATCGACTGGATCCTTGGGCTTGAAAAAGCCGCCCATCTTGGGTGGTGAATCATAGAGCTTAAAGCGGTCTATGATCTTCTTCAGGCTGGCATAGCCCAAAACCTGTTGCGTAGTGCTCTGCAAACGATTTTGGAGATTCACATTGACGTTCTCCATGACGTACAGGTCCGACACTTTTTCCTGTTCCGCGGAGATCAGCGCATCGGACGTGTACGTGGTCGGCAAAGACCAACTGCCTCCCCACACGGCGATCCAGCACAAAAATAGTGGAAGCAATATCCACCAACGCCGTCGCACTATGATGGCAAAATACTCTTCCCATCCGCGCGGAACCCGCTCCTCAAGTCTGTCTGACATTGCTTGCCTCTCTGTGAACCTATTCTTTTTGGCCGATGGGTCTAGACTTCCATTTGCTACGGAATCAAGCTTTTGATTTCACGCTTTGGCATCCCTCCCAGTCGAAACGTCGCGCATTATTTCCGGCTCGGCGCTTCGCTCGGGCTTGTCGTGCTTTTCGTCCCTGCTATCGCAAGGAGATCGGTCGCAGGCTGAAATTGAAACCGACGGAAAACTCGTGCGCAATCGAGGTGGCTCCGCAATTCGGAGTGCCGCAACCGGCGGGGTTCGCGGCTTGCAGCTGTGCTTCATAACTAACGAAAAGGGTAGTTCCAGGACGGAATTGATGATTGAGTCGAACCACGCCATACCAAGAGTTGTAGTTTTGGTTTGCCAGGCTGGCGCTGGCTGGTATCAGGCTCTGATTGGTTGCGTAGCCGAGCGACGCCGAACCTTCCCACCTCGGACTCAGTGTTCGCTCTATTGTCGCTTGTACCTGCCCCGTGTTCGCCCCTACTAATACTCCGCTCCCTCCAGTCACTAGGTGTGCGTAACTAAGCTCCAGCGTCCCGCGATCCATCTTGTAACTGAGTGCGCCGTTTACATCCCACGAAATATTGTTCTCGTAACCTGTCAGCACCCCCCGAAGCATCACTACGCTCGGACCCGCGGCCAGATGCCAGTTCAGTCTCCCGGTCACATTGCGCTCATAGCCAAACTCCATTACGTGGTTCTCGATCGACTGCGAAAATTGCGTAAATCGGAAGTCATCAAAGCGATAGATCACCGCGATCGAACTCCGCGGACTGAGCGAGTAGTTGTAGCCTGTCTGAAATTGCGCTTCAGTGCTATTGATGTAGTCCACACCCAGGAAATCCAATTGCCCGTAAGTCCCGGAAGCAGTCCACGAAGAACGTGGACTGAGCGTGTATTCTATTTGCGAGACTGCTGTATTGCTCAATCTTGGAACTATGATTGTTGGAATCGTTTGGTTGGGACCCAGTATGGAACTCAGAGGGCCGCCGGGGCCGAATGGAGAGTTGCCCGTGACCAAATCCAGGCCTCCGAGGCCTCCAAACCCAAAGGGTGATTCCGAGAGATAGCTGGCGTCATCGCCCAGCAGTAGCGTCCAGCGTTGCCATTTGTAGCTGTAAGTGACTTCCACCTCTTGGACAGCCGCGTTTAAGTACGACGAGAGCATTCCGCCACCCGTATAGTGCAGCAGGAGTTCGGATCGATCTGAGGCGCGGTTCAAATCCAATGTAGCGAGCAGATAGTTGAAAGCTGTCGGCTGAGAAAAACCTGACGCGGAAGAACCTGTGGCCATCTGCGACACCACGGTGAAGCTCGGAACTAGCACGTTGCTGGCTCCCAAATTCGGACCCAGAGTCTGTTCCTGCACGCCGCTTAACGGCCGATCAGCCCCTGCTACCGGGATTTCGGAGCTCGGGCTCAGCGCCAATATGCCGGTGCTCCCGGCCGGCAGAGGTGGTTGATAAGGTGCCACGGGTTGCACGCCAGGCTCCGGCTTGGTCTCATCAGTTCCTTGTGCCCGGACCGCAGCCGCAGCCGCACTTAAGATCACCGCAAGGATCACACAATAGAGAACGTGAGCCAGTTTAGTCATGTTCTTCCCTACGTCCCTACGGCACGACAATCGTATCGCCAGGTTTCAGAGGAATATTTTGTTGTGTTTTGCGCCCCCTGATCACTTCCTTGTAGTTCATTGGGAATATATGGCTCACGCCATTTTCGCTGCGCATGACGTAGATCTTCTTCAAGTTGGCGAATGGAGTGAATCCTCCCGCGATCGAGAGGGCTTGCATCACCGTCATGTCAGGGACCAATGGATAAGCTCCTGCTCGGGTTACTTGGCCCAGAATGTAGACCCGCAGGCTGCTCATCTGCGCCACGATCACTGTCACCTGCGGATGGACGATCGTCGCGCGCAACCTTTCCACAATCTCTACGCTTAGTTGTGTAGGAGTCAATCCGGCTGCTTGCAAGTCGTTTAGCAATGGCAGGGAAATCTTGCCATCTCTGCGCACCGGGACAGTTCGGGAGATCTCTGGCTCTTTCCAAACGTCGATGGTGAGCACATCCTCAGGGGCGATCGAGTAATTCGGATCGTCGGCCGCTTTCTTCGCTGGCTGCGACGCGATGTCTCCTGCGGTCAGTGCTTTGGCGCTCTCACTTTTAATGTCCTTCCGGGCCTGTCCTTGAGCCTGCGCGCAAATCGAAAACAACACTAGCCAAACTGCTGCCGTTACATACAGCCACCTTCTCATGGCACCCTCGCTTGCAAGTCTCGTTTCGACTTAAAGTCTTGCATCCTTATCTGTTTCCGCTGACTTGGCATTCCTGTTTCGCCGATCCGGGCCGTCCGTCCGTACACCCGATAAGCTAGGCTGTGGCTTCAGCGCGAATGTGTCCCGAGCTGGCTGCAGGGCCGTTGCTTGAATTTCTCAGTCGCGGGCCTTTCACTGCCTCAACTTGGAATGCGGCAACTTCGATGGCCGCCGCCGTCCCCAATATCTCCACTGATAGCACCAGCCGTGAAACGTTCTTCTTCCGTACCAGGATTCCTTCGATCCCTGTCAAAGGGCCGCACTTGACCCTCACCCAGTTTCCGCATTTAAGGTAAGGGTGGGCTTCGACGCGCGCGCCGCTCTCGACAACTCGCCGAATCGCCTCGATTTCAATGTCCGGAATCGGTGCTGGCTGGCCTGCACTGGACACCAGGCCATATATTCCTGGCGTTGTGAGGATCTGAAGCCGCCGCTCAATGCCCCCTTTCAAGAACACGTAACAGGGAAAAAGAGGCAACGACAGTGCCTTCGTCCGGTCCTTCCAATTGTGGCTGGTTGCGTAAAGGGGAAGAAACGTGCTAAAGCCCTTGTTGGTTAGAACCTGATCCACCATTTTCTCATGCTGATGGCGAGTGTAGAGCGCATACCAGGAAGCGTTACCTACAGGATTCTCCGCCGCCATTGACACAGAAAGCATAGAGCTCCGCCCTGTGACTTACAGTCTGAAATCCTGCAAGCCATTAATTACATTCGACTTACGGTCGGCTTTAACAGTGACAACATTGCCTTGCTTTTCGCCGTCCGCAATAACCTTGGCAGATTCATCCTGCCAAATTCCTTCGGAGATCGGTCCTCTGGTTCAATCCAGGCGATCTCTTCAATATTGAACCGCAAAACCACCCGTAAGCATTCCCCTCTCAGCGGGACACTGCTCGACGCGAAGCACTTCACCCTCTACCTCGACTGGGAGGCGCCCGATTTCATCAGGGATTCCGTCTAGATCAATCTTGAGCGTCAGACTCGTGCCCACCGGCGGACAACAAGATGCAAAAACAAACGCGCCGTGCTCGCTCACGTCACGGCTGCGGCCTTCTCCCTGGCGTAGCTCCCCGCTCCCATTCGTCCACCAGAATGAGACTCCTGTTTGCAGCACGAACCGGAGGGTTTTTCTCGCTGGGCGTACAAGGTTCAACTGGCACCCCCGCCATCTTTCGAGTTGGACATTAGCTGCGTTCGTAGGAACGGACAAGAGAAGGAAAGTCATCAAAATACCTCCCCAACGTCTTGAGACGTTGACGGCCATTTTTAGGTACGGATGTCTCTGTTCACTTTTATACTTACAGAAACATCTATGCCCTTTGACCGAAACTCTGGCTAACGGGAATACTGCTGACCGTTGGCAAACTGAGACGAAAAACGAACTCGCCTGACCTGTCTACGGTTTTCATCTCGACAAACTGAGGGGTTTGGCTGTTTATTAATCTATCTTATAATATATGTTCGTTTAACACACACTCACCCCACGGCAAAATTCAATACACCAGTACTCGTTCATGAATCAGTGAGGAAGAACAACTGAATCTCACCCGGTGAGGGCGTTCCGATCAGGCTCGCCTTGAGGAAACAACCTGATTCGTGCTTGCCTGCGACTCCTCCATAGCGGTCACAGTATTCTGCTGCTCGAGGCCTTCTCTCCTATCGATCGCGTAAAGAGCCAACTCGAGTCGATTCGAAGTTCCTACTTTGTTGAAGATTCTGAATAAATAGTTCCGGACGGTGTGCTCACTCAATTTCAGTTCATGAGAAATATCACGATTGGTCATGCCTTCCGCCACCAGGTGGACAACGCCCTCTTCCCTCTTTGTCAGCAGGGCCGTTCCTCGTACAGTAATTGTCCTTGCGGGCGTTGCCGGGCCCAGCGCCTCGATCACGTAATGCAATTCTTTGCTGCTCGCCCACACCTGCCCTTTATGGACTGCGTGGATACACTTGCACAGCAAATCCGACGATTGATCCCGTGAAAATATTCCGCTGGCTCCTGCTCGGAATGCCTCGACGACCATGGCAGGTTTGTTCGAATCGAGTATTATGATGACACTCGGCTTGGAGTGTGACGCTCGTATCTCTCGCGTCACCTGGAAACCAGCCAGGTCTTCGTTTTCAAGACGAGCCCCAATAACCGCAACGTCCGCATCCCGATCTTCGAGTCCTTCGCGAATTCCAGCCGCGTCAGTCGCGTAGCCGACCACGCGGGTCCGAAAGCGACCCCGTCGTACGGCCGCCGCGATCAATTGGCAGCTCATTTGACTACCGTCGGCGATAAAGACTTTTACCGTTCCTGTTCGCCCTGCAGATTTTGACAACTTGTTGCTCCTTTGTGTTATGCCCGAGGTCCTTAGATTCCCTTCTATCCCCACTTTGTTGAAGGACTTAAACCCATCATCACTCTAGGTTTCTTGCAGCGGCGATCATGCCGCGTCCAACTGCTTAAAGGAGCAGACTGCCAAGTCTCCTCACAGCACCCTTTCGAGATGTGCACTGTACGACATTCTTGGTAATTTCCAGGTTCTCCGCTGTCCTCTTTTGTACAACGCTACTTGCTGTTCTGTTTTGTACATCCGCGCGCAACTCCAACATGCCAGTGAGAACATGCCCGGAAAACGCCCAAATTGAGATTGTCTTTCCATCCGAGCCTGACGCTGAAGAAACTCTAGAACGATGGAAGTTTCGATGGCCTCCATCGTTTCTCTGAGGCACCTTGCTCTTCTTGAGTTCAATCTCGCATAGCAGGAAGGAGGAAAGTCGGAATCAAGAACAACAACGAAGTCTTTGCCAAGTACCATACAACGCCGTGCAGTAACCTGCGTAAAGGCTGCAAACCAGCCACGATCCTTCGCAGCCCGACGCGTTACTTCTCAAATCAATTTCTTCGCCCTGGGGACCGCTTGGGAGCATTCTCCCCAACATCAGTTGAAGCAAACTTTATGGCCGTACAGACCCAAAACTTTCGCCGCACATCACGGCCACACCGGAACTCCTCGCACTGGTTCGATTCTCGCATTCAATCTGGTGAGTACACTCCGCGATTTGATCATCAATACTCTTAATCTCCAGAGCGAGATTAAGCTCACCGGGACTCTTCTCATACCTCTTGAATAGGGCAGTTCTTCTATTCATGAGATCTTCACGCTTTCGTTTCCAAACGCCTGCGCGGGCCGTCACTTGGGTCTCCTTAGCAATAAGTCTCACCTGACCCAAATGGGCTGTCTGTGCAATTTTGAACAGTCTGTTTTCTGAAGTAACTAGGTCCTCAATCCGATATCTTTGTGATCGAGATGGGATGCTTTTGTTCTCCGTTTTTTCCTTCTCGATGTTCCTTAAATTAAGTAGGGGGTACGATTGGTATTTTCTCCCAGCTTGGGATTTATTGTGATTGTTTGTGTGTTGGTCTGCCCAGTGTCTGAAGTCGTCGTCCTTGCGGAACAGCAGCTTCAGGGCCTCGGTGATCACGTATGACGGTGAAGCATCAATGAACTCAGCGTAAAGCTCTAGCTGAGTCTTTACTGATTCTTCGACGCGGGCTTGGACGGTGACGGTTTTGGTTGTTTCGGCGGTGCTTTCAAAATGAGCAACGGGCTTCTCCTTTCGTGGTCGTTCAAAATGTCAGACGTTTCGTCTGACAAGTTCTCGGCGTTGCACCACGCAAACCCGCAATACGCCTTGGTGCGAAATGCCCACGAGGGCGGGAGCGACCCCACGAAGTACCGTGACGCACCGTGCGTCAAAGGGTGGGGTCGCTCCCGCCTCACATCGTTCCAGCCCTCGCGCAGTCCGACCGTCCTTGGAACGTCCATCGCATTAACTTGTCGGGCTTTGCCCGCAGCGTTCGAGTGACGTGACCGATGAAGTCCCCGTGAAGTACTGGGGTGAAGCGCTCTTCACCTCGACCTCGATTGTTGAGGAAGACGAGGAGGAAAGAGGATGTCCTTCCTGCGCGGCGGGAAAGACTGCATCCCTCGAACTCCGGTCTGTCCAACGAAACGTTTTGACAGCTCGTCCGATTGATATAAGGAACATCAAGAAGGGAAAAACGGAGAAAAAATCTTGGTACCGGTACGTTTTCTCGGAGTCGCCGGGAGGAGCAGCTCACAGGGAGAGGACGAGAGGATCGAAGTCCTACCTTCCCTTCTTGGTCCGATGACGGGCCCGCCGAGGTCGCAAAAAGATCACGTTCAAAGACGAAGCAAGATCCGGCGCAATGTCGTTCCGCTGCGGCATTTTCAATCAATGCGGCGGAAATACACCGCAAGGCGTTCGCTACAACCACCACAATCGCCAATAGTATGGTTCTTGTATTGTTAACGCAAACCGTACTGGAAGACGATGGTCGACCCGTCGTTTAGCGCGATTGTGTAGATGTAGGTGCTGCCGGCGCTCAGGTTTCCAGTGGTGATGTTGAAAATCCATTGTTGGCCGGTCGGATCCCACCGGAAGGCCGTGTCTGGATTGTTGGTGTCCACGATGTTATCAACCGTGGTTGCGACTGTTCCTGACACAATCCCCGTCAAGAAGAAGCTCGTCACAACCCCTGGCGTTCCGATGGAGGCTCCATTGGCATCGTACACGCTGAACTTCGCTGGAACCGTGCGGCCCTGGTTGAATACACTCGTCCCATCGGCATTGATGGGAGGTTGAATCACGTGGCCCACATTCGGCGCGTACACAATCTTGAGCGCACCCGGAACATACGTGAAAGTGTAGTTCGCGGCATTCGGGCCAGAGCAATTGATCGGATAGCTGCCGACTGGGCTCGTAGCCGCCGCAGTGGTTGTGCACGTCGGCGTTGCGGTAAGCACGCTAGCATTTTCGCCATTCGCGAAACCGCTGCCGGTCCATCCGAGTGTTGGATTCGTTGCGTTAAGAGTCTTTGTGGCGTTGTTCGCGGTGATGGTCAGGACCGCCTTGGTTACCGTCAGTGTGCCTGGCATGTAGGTGATCGCGTAATTTGGCGAGCTGAGCCCGGAGCAATTGATCGCGTAAGTTCCCACAGGACTGGAAGCCATATCTCCGGCGGTGCAGGTCAGAGCCCCGGAAAGCGATCCGGGTCCGTCTCCATTCACGAATCCGCTGTAGGAAACGGTGAAGGCCGTGTCGGCCGCTCCGTAACGTCGGGAGCTGGCGTTGGCAGTGATTGTCAGAGGAGCCGGAGTCACGGCGAACGCGAGCGTAGTTGAGGTGCTGCCCGCGAAGTAGGTGTCGCCACTATAGGCGGCGGTGATGGAATTCGGGCCGGCGGGCAGCAAGGAAGTGCTGACGCTGGCGGAGCCCGAACCGTTCAAGCTCCCTGTACCGAGTACGGTGCCGCCATCGCTGGAGACAGCACCAACTTCCGCATCGTTTACCGCGAAGATATGCAGGGCGCGACTCTGGTCAACATGAAGCCGCAACCCGGCGAAGCACCCTCTTACGTAAGCCACTGGAACGAGCCGGCCCACGAGACCTTTGCCGTGATCTCTTTCCTGCCCAACCTGAGCTCCAACGGGCATCTGCTGCTTCTGCAAGGGCTGGATGTTGCTGGAACCCAGGCGGCTGCCGAGGTGCTCTTCCGCCAGGATGCACTAGCTCCCGTGCTTCGCCGCGCGACGCGTCCGGACGGCTCGCTTCGCTTCTTCGAAATATTGCTGCGTTCCACGAGCATCCAGTCGAGCGCCGCAGGAACCCAGGTTATAGCCTTCCGAATTCACTGACCGCCCGCACCCTCGCTCGCCTCCGAAGGCGCTAAAATCTGTCCCGCCGAGTCGCTCATCGCCGCCCCGACTTTCGGCGCCCGGTCGATGATCACCCGCAAGAAGCGCTGCTTCCCTACCTTCCACTCAACATCATATATTTCCAGCCCTTCCGACCGCGCCACGCGCTCGGCGGCTTCCCGAATTTTTTCCAAATCCAACCGAAGACTCCCCAAGCAATGCCGGTGTCCACTGCCCTCCACCGGCCCAACAAAAAAGTGGGCTTGCGCCCACCCATCCGTGCGACCCGCTTCAGGGCGAATTTCCCCTGCCGCCCCACCCCCCCAGCGTCATTCCGAACGAAGCAGGCCGACACTCTCTCCGACTTCTCGAAGGCGTGCCTGCAAAGCAATATCTTTAGTCGCAATGGGACAGCGGCCCTCCCCGACATCTTAGAGAGCTGCTTCTCCACCCCGTTGAAGGTTGTTCCTACTTGATGGGGCTACGACTCGATGCGCGAAACGACTCTGGCGAGTTCTTAACGAGTTCTACCTGATAGAGTCTGCGGTCCAGCACGGCGAGAAAATCCATGATCGAGTCAGGTTCCACCGAGAGTGTCCCGTGTTTCTCGTTTACACCTAAGCCCATGTTCGTGCAGTGCTTCTTCAGGGCAGCTTTGTCGATGTTCTTAGTCTCTTGCAGGCGGATTGAAGCCAGATATCGCGCTGCGCGGGGATGCTTCAGTGCGTAAGCCTGAATGGGTCCAAAATCAACAAACGTTATGTCAGCTTGAATGGCTTTGACGTTTGCCGGAGCAGCTTTCATGATTTCGTCGCGGAGTTTGCCAATGCTCTCAAATCCAGCGGGGCGGAAAATGTGAACGCCAGCGGCATCGATGAGGAAATCAAAATCCTCATCCAGCCTGAACACGTCATCTTCGACTATCTTCAGCGAGTCATCCAAAAAGCTCAGCAGCTTGCTCTCGAGGACTCCCTTGAAAGAGCTGGCCCTGCGGACTGCGGTCAGGTGGTTTCCTTTCCCGTCGCCCAGGCGAGCGAAGTAACAGAAGAGATTCTTCGGGTCTTTTAGCGCCTTCGATTCGGTCGGGAGATTTTGAACCTCGTGGATCGCTCTCACCGTTGAAGCTAGAGCATCGTTCAAGGGCAAGTGGAGGTTCTCTTGCGCTGCATGCTTTTCGGAGGGTTGGTAAGCGCTCGGCTCGCCCGCATCTTGCATTGCTGACCGCGTCGCGGCGACCATTTGACGCAGTACAGCCTGCACTTCGTCATCCACCGGAACCAAGACAAAACGTGGCCCGTTGTCCTCGTCGATCCCGACACCGAACTCGGTTACTTGTGTAGTGCCAAGGTCGAACTGGGCTGGCATGGTTTGGCCTCAAAAAACACGCTGTTGCTAAGCCGATACGCAGTCACGCTTTCGCCCTCCGCCAGATAAGCGCGGGGAGTAATCAGGACGAGACTTGTTCGCCCGCTAAACGGATTGTCGGTTTTGGGAGGGGCGATTGTAAAGACTCTGTATCCACGAATTGCGAAGAGGATGTTCAAATAGTGAAGATTCAAATACCAAAACAGAAAGGTCACGAAGGCCACGGCTGTCATGAGCGCGGCAAAATCTCGCCAGCTGGTCGTGTCTATGGAGTAGAACGGTAGGAGCATCGCGAACAGGTAGACGAGCAGGTGGTCACGATGGTCCTCTGCAGAACCCACAACCAAGTCCCTCCTCAACTGTTGCTTCTTCGCAACCCGTATTCGGAGCCAAAGGAAGAGATTTGGCACGATCACCATGAAGGCGCAGAGCGCAAACAGATAACGGTCGTGGAGCAGCTTGCTGCCCTTGATCGCCCATAGAAGGAACAGTGGCGAGAGGCCGCTGAGGACCATCAGCAGCCGGGCCAGTTTCAATCCTTCGCTATGGGCCTTCGGCGGCATATTCGCTTCAGAAAAACCAGAAGACTCTAGGGCGTCGATTTATTATATCGCAGTAGCGAACAAAAGGCGAACATGTCGAGGTCCGCTGACTGCCTGCTGACGTAACCGTAAGTGTTGTATCATGCCCGCCATTATGATGGATAAAAGGCATCAACTAAATCTCGCGGGGGAAACCATGCGCGAGATCGGCATTCTGCAAGCAGTATTTGGCTTTATGGACTACATGATTCGCGACAACCCTGTTATCCGTATAGCCGACCCGGCCGCAATTCAGCAGACGGCGCACATGCGCTGGACTGTCTTCGGATTCACAACTATGGGCGTGGGGTTCATTATCCTCGGGCTGTATGCGCAGTTCAAAGCCGATGTGCACTAGCTGGTGGGCTGGCCCACGCATCGATGAAGACTCAATGTCCCCACCTCTGCTCGACACAAGAAATGAGCCACCCGAAGTACCTGTAGCGCGTTAAGCGCATGCCACTTACCCATCGTGTTGCCCAGAACCTGACAGTTTCGATATTCTGAGTTTGGCCTGGCCCCTATGTCCTTCGCATCGATCAAGACGATTCTCGATACCCATGCCTACGCCTCACTCATCGGCCTTGAAGAAGATACATGGCTCGAAGCAAAGGGGCGAAATCCGTATGATTTCACAACGCCAGCCGGCCGGTTCGAACTCGCAAAAGATGTCTCCGCATTCGCAAACGCCGATGGCGGCATCCTCATCGTTGGTTTGACCACCACTCGACTTCCCGCCGCCAAAACTGAGCAGATCACCGCCCATGACCTCTGTACACAGCAAGAATTTTCCGTTGAACAGTATCAGGGCCTAGTCAAAGAGCACGTCTACCCCGCCATCAGAGATCTAAGAATCTACTGGTCGCCCGTGAACCCCGATGCAACCCACGGCCTCGGCATAATCGAGGTGCCAGCGCAGAGTCCCAACCACAAGTATTTTCTGACCGCTAAGGTCATCGAATCCGGCACTCAGATAAAACAGATCGTATTTGGTGTGGCAAAAAGGATTGAGAGCTCGAACGACCCCCTGTCGATATCTGAATTGCACAAAAATATGCAAAGCGGCAAGCATCCTGTTCCGCAGACTCTCACGCGCCTAGAAGAAAAACTCGACAAACTACTTCAAGACCGAATGATGCCTCCTGAAGCAGTTCCACCGGAAGAAATCTACGCTGAACGCGCCGCACGTATCTTGGACGAGGAAGAGACACTATGAAGACCCAACGTCCCGTCTTCGTTTACTCCATGACTCCGCGTGACAGAACTTCCTATAAGCATTTTTTTGAACTCGGGCCGCTAAAAGCCCTGCTCGAAAATCCGGGCCAACTACGCGGTTCGGGATGGGACCTCCTAACCCACGACAAAGCGCGAATAGTAAGAGGTGAGTATCTCGAACTCACGAGCGCAGAACGGAAGCGCATTCAGGTCTATGAAGATGGCTCCGTCCTTGTCCGCGTATCTGGAGACGAAGATTTCATGTCGTGGGGTCAGAACACAAAGAACTTTGACGATGCGCCCCGCTTGAATACGTTAGCCCTCATAGAATTCACGCTCAATTTTTGCAAGTTCTGCTCTGGCCTCGTCCAATACATGGAACCCGAACCCTCCGAGGTAAACTTGAAGGTTGAAGTTCGCAACGCCTTTTTTGGGGAATCAAAACTTTTCCTTATTCCTCATCCGGTAACGAGTCGCGCCTTCACATTCACCGACGACAGGCATGTTGCGCCCGAATCGTCCGGAACTCGCAAACTTGTGGTATCAGCCGAGCAGCTTAAATCACGCCCCGACATCGCCGCATTCTTGCTCGTACGACAGATCTTTTATTGGTTCGGAGTAAATACCGAAACGATACCCTATACTTCTACTGCAAACGGCGTGGCGTTCATCGACGAAAGTCTGATAATAAATTCCCGCTCTTCATAACCTACAGAGCGGGCGGGTGGGCGACCCTTAACGCGCCGAGATGGTTTTGGCTTTGACTTTTTCCGGAGTGGCCCATCCTTTGCGGTTTTTTTTCAAAGGGTGGGTCACTCCGGTGTGCGTACCTGTCGTAGGCTGCGGGGGACAGACGGGACGTTTTCCAGCCCCTTGTGCAAAGCTGTTCCCCAGTCCGCCGTATTTCGGCCGATTTTCACTCCACAATAATCCTGTCTGCCCACTCCACCAGCGAGACAAAAATCGCAGGGTTGCCAAATTTCGCTCCCCATTGATTTAAGTCCGTTTCCGCAACCCCACGGGCGCGGGAGCAGGCCCCTCAAGAAAAGATGGGAATATGTTTTGCCACCACCTTCTCGAGCGTTTCGCTCAGCGGCGGCCAGCCAACGGGCAGGATCGCGTTCACCATGGACTTTCGCATTAGAGATGTAGCTTCGGCGAGGAGGAAAATCTGCACTTCGTGGCCTGCTTCTGCCAGGGCGAGTCCGTGCGCGAAAGGAAAGGCGGCCCTGGTTGGGTCATCGGGTCCCCACGCGCTTTTCATCATGATCTTGAGAGGTTTTTTTGATTCCTCTGCCTTAGCGCCCAATGACAGAAATGAGAAAAAAGGCAAACCCGCGAGCTGAGCCAAGAACGTCCGTCGCGCCATATTTTTATCTCCTGAGTTGGAATTCCCCTCGGGGAAAGTAGCGCAAGTCTACACCACCTTCAGCTCTTTGGCGGGAGCGGACGGACTCCTCCGCGCCTCTTATCGTTTAGTCGTGCAGAGGTCTTAGTTTCGCGATCACTTTTTGCGCGTCTCCGGCGTCTACTTGCAAAAGCCTTCCACCTCCACGCCAGTTGCCCGTCAAAATCACCATCTGCACATACGTCGTTCCGCCTGCCACAGTTTCGATCACAGTCGCGGGTTCGTTCTTCGCGCTGGACTGAAGTTGGTGTTTACCAGGCTCGGCATGGACTGAAAACCAGTGACCATTAGTCAGGCGGTCCATTTCTTTGCCGTCCAAATATATGGAGGGCTTCAGGGCAGACCCGGTAAAGCGACTCTCTCGGAAGAAGACAATGGTCGAGTCTTTACCCTTGCCCCCCTCGGCTTGTGTTGAATTAACAGATGGCGCTGAATTGGGAGACGGTTTGGCCGCCTCTGCCGGGGCTTGAGCCGCAGGATTGGCCTGCGCTGCATTGGCTTGCCCCTGTTGCGAACTGGCGGGAAGTACCGCTGAGAGTCCAATCACGAGCCCAAGAACGACCGTAGTCGCTAGAAAGTTTCGCATAAAGTCTCCAATATGTTTTTTTGGCGTTCGTTAATAATCATAATGGGAGCAGCAAGCAGAGCGCGGACCTTTTACGGCTAGCGATGCCCAATTAAGTAAGTAACGCCGGGTGCCCCACGGGTCGGCGGGCGGGTGGCAACGCTTTATCTACTCCCTACTCACTGTCCCATCCCTCAACCCGCACCAAACAAACAGCTTACAGTTTATACTTGACAACTAGTACCAATATGTTATGATGTTTTGGTTCGTTAGGGCACGTCCTCTTCCGCGTGCCCGCAAGTCATGTGGCTCCGCCGCGCCGTCCCTAAAATTCCCCCAAAATCTCCCGTCCTACCCAGGTTACCACTTTATAAAAGCCGCCCTCTCCCAACCCGTTCAAAATCAACACTTCCGCAAATGTTGATTCCACTCCACTTCAACTCCCCCAGAATCAACACTTACAAAAAACAAGGGAGAGGATCCCTCCTTTCCGCTCTAGAGTTTTACAACTCGTCACTACCCGCACCTCATAACACGCACGCAAAGCAACACCCGCCCGTCTCCTTTACTTCCCTTACTTCCCTTACTTCCTTTACTTCCTCTACTTCCTTTGCCTCCCCTTCCGTAACTCCTTTCCCTGTCACTCTTGCAAGCCATCTGCAAATCGCTGAAAACAAAACCACTTTAAGTCCTGCAGTTGTCACTCTTACAGGCTGCGTCAAGCATAAGTCCTTTGTTTGCCACTCTTGCAAAAAACATGGGGGGTGGGGTACTACGTCCTACGATCAGCAGAAGAGAGCCCTTGGGCTGCGGCACATACATCCGCTTGGCAAGTCACCAGCCGCGAATCGCCAGTCATTAAGTATTTTGAATGCTACGCTCGCCAGCGGTGCCAGCGGTCACCCAAGGTTGGGAGTGGCTCCGAGCTACTCACCACGCACTATTCACTACCCGCTACTCACTGCTCTATTCAAACAGGTCCGGCTGCTCGCGCGTGATGCGGTCCCACAGCGGCTGGAATTGGAACCATCCCACCATCGGAAGTCCCACCTGCGAATGCGTCAGCTTCGCAACCTCATGAGGAATCTTGCGCGGCTCGCCCGCGGCTTCCGCGAGCAGTTGCGCCTGGCACGAGCGGTCCATGGTGATGAACCACCACGCCGCTTCGTCCACAGTCTGCCCCACGGTCAGCAATCCGTGATTGCACAGGATGGCTGCTTTCTTATCTCCAAGCGTTTTGGCGATGCGGTCGCCTTCGTCGGTTTCGTAGACCACCCCGGTAAAATCGTTGAACACCACATGATCCTCATAAAACGCGCAAGCATCTTGCGTCAGCGGATCGAGCGGCCGCCCAAGCGAAGACCACGTCTTGCCGTTCAGCGAATGCGCGTGCGCCGCCGCAATCACATCGGGACGCGCTTTATGAATCCGCGAGTGAATCGCAAACGCCGCCGCGTTCACTTCGCGGTCGCCTTCCACCACCTCGCCCTGATCGTTGACGAGCAAAAGATCCGACACGCGTATTTGGCTGAAGTGCACTCCAAAAGGATTCACCCAGAAATGGTCCAGACGTTCGGGATCGCGCGCCGTGATGTGTCCCGCCACGCCTTCATCGAAACCGCACTTCGAAAACAAACGAAAAGCTCCCGCGAGCCTTTCTTTCCGGTGGCGCCGCTCCTCGGCGGGCTTTGCAAAAACCGGCGGGCGCGGCATCCGTTCCAATCGCGTTTTCACGGGTTGCATAAATTCCTCCCTGCTCAGATTCGCCTACTATATCGAATTTTTGCGGAATATGAGGACAGTTTCTCTGGCGTTCGCGCCGAGCCGCCGTGCGCGTTTGCCCCTCGAGACAAAAGCGAAACGCCCCCGAAACTGTCGGAGGCGTCTGCACAAAACAAATTGTGGAAGCTAGCCGGTAAATTATTGCTGAGGCGGCTTCGTTGGCGGCGGGGTGGGCTTGGGTGTAGTCGCAGCCGGCTTGGGAGCTGCCGGAGTCGCACCCGTCTTAACGGGATACGCTTGGTCGTACAGGCGGACAATGTCCTGCGTTACATTGACCTGATCCGAAGCGTACAAAATCGGCGAATTCTGACCGGAGACGTCCAGGACAACGCTGAAGCCGTTCTCGCGCGAGTAACGGTCCAAAACGTCCACCATTTTGCGTCCGATGCGCTCCAGCACGTCTTGCTGCGCGGCGCTCGCGTCTTCCTGAAAATCATTTCGCCGCCGATCGAGGCGCTGCGTAAGCCTTTGGCCCTCGGCCGTCAGCCGTGCTTCTTCATCTTGGCTCAGCTTTCCTTGCCCAGCTTGAAGCTTCTGCTGCAGATCATTGATCTGCTTCGTCATCGTGTCGATTTCGGCGGAGCGCGGCGCGAACTGCGATTGCAATTCCGCGGACGCCTGCTTGCCTTCTGCGGTGCTCCCAATCGCGAGGCGCAGGTTGATGATGCCCACCGATTTCGGCCCAGCGGCGCCAGCCGCGGGGGCCGCTTGGGCCCAGACTGCTGCCGTGCCCATCAAGCATGCTGCGGACAGGGCAGCGGATCTCAAAACAATTCTCAAATTCACTTTATTCTCCTTGTTTTTTGGATGGTCGCGATGAAATCGAGACCAACCGGAACCAATCTTTGATTGGCTTGAACCTGAATCCGTCTGCCTGCGTCATCCGCGGGCACCACACAAACCCCAAAGTATAGCGAGCCGCTCGTCCCGCTGCAATCAGAAAGCATGACCCCTTGCCGCTTCCAGCGAGCATGAGCGGCCTCCGAGCGTTCCTGGTTCTCGCTCCCGCCGCAACGGTAACTCGCGACTTCGACATCGCTTCCCGTTCCGCATCGACTCTAGTTCGGCCGCGCTCCTTGCTCGGCAATCGCCGCACCACCTAGTTCGGCAGCGCGAAGAGGAGCAGCCGGTTGTTGGCCTGATCCACGATGACAGCAATATTCGTAAATTGGTCAATCGCCACGCCGAACTGAGCAGAACCCGGAAGTCCAATCGTTTTGACCGTCTTCAACGGACTCGACGTTATATCGACGAGCGACGTCGATTGGCCCGCGAGGTTCGTCGTCAGGATCGCTCCGGTCTCGGGATTAATGGCCAGCGCGGTGGGGTTGATGCCCACGTTTACGGTGGTGGCTGCGCCAGAGTCCGGGTTGAACGACGTAATGACGTTGCCGCCGCTGGAACTTGCATAGAAGAGGCCGGGGTTAGCAGTCCCGGTTGTGACGATGGGGTCAAAAACGATACCAGTCGCGGGCGCCGTGACGCTCCCGGTCTGTGCGCTCGTGCTGAGTGTGGGAACGGCCAAGCCGATGTCCACGCCTTGCAAGACTGCTTGGGGAGCAAGGCCGCTTTGGAGTGCCAGGGTCGTGACCACAGCCAAGCCTTGATTGTTGGTGCCGCGATCCGGATCGATGGCTACGGCCGTCGGTTGTTGGAGGCCACCGATACTCACGGGAGCGAGCGTGGTTGGTGCTGGAGTTACAAAGAGCGCGCCGAGATTAATCTCGGTGACGGTGTTGTTTCCCGTATTCGCGACAAGGGCCGCGCCCGTCGCATCGTTGATGGCCACGCCGGCGGGATTCGTCCCGGTGGAGACATCGGGAACCGCGAGCGAATTTGTAATTAGATTGACGATTGAGGCCGTGCCAGCGCTGTTGTTGGCGACCACGGCGAGTCCAAAGGGCTGGCTCACTGCGATTCCTTGCGGAGTAGCGCCAACAGCGATGGTATTGAGAATCGTACCGAAGTTAGGATTCTGGATTGTTTGACCGTTGACGGTCGCTGTCGGATTGATGTCAACAACCGCAATGTTATTGCAACCGCTGTTGGTGACCACGGCGATGGGCGAGAAGGGACCGTTCGCGAGCTGATCGGCAATGGCCACGGAACTGGGCTGCGTTCCAGCAGTGCTGGTGCAGACCTTGGAGAGATCGACGGCTTGAATCACAAAAAAGTCACTGGCGTTGGATGCCACGGGACTCCCGTTGACGGTGCTGACTGCGGTTAGAGCATAACGGTGCGGGAAAGTAAGATTGGCAGCGGGAATCGTGACAGTGAGCTGCCTGTTGCTGACTAATTGGACGTTAGTTTGGGGGATGGGTGCGCCATCCAACAAAACTTGTGTGGTGGCGTCAAAGCCCGAGCCAAAGATTTGCACGCCGGCCAGAGCGGTTGTCGAGGTAAGCGTTCCCTGCGGAACATTTGCATTGGGGATACCGCCGATCACGCCAGGACCCGGATTGGGGCTAGGCACAAGAATCCCGGTAATCTGCACCGACTTGATAGTGTTGAACGGATTAGGACATGGCGTAATTATGCCGGTATTGGGAGGAGGCAGAGCCCTGCAGGGGCCGAGATCGATGACGTCGATCTGGCCGGTACCGGACATCAGGACGAAAGCCTGGTTGGTGACAGGATCGACGGTGAGACCGCCAAAAAGGGACAGCGAATTGGTCGTGCCGTTTGTGACCGCCAGGGTGGCCGTACCAGTTCCCGGTAAAGTAGTTTGAGTGTTGAACGTAGCTTGGTCGGTTGCATTTTGCGGGTTAACCAGGCAGGCCGCAGGCGGCGCGCCTGGATTGCAAGCAAAAGCATAGCGCGTTGCACTGACGGGATCGGAGACGGAAACCTGGTTTATGCGGGAGTTATAGGAAACGACGGCATTCGAATAGGGCTGCCAAGCAACATTTGCGGTGCCCCCGAGCTCGACCGAATTGGCACACGGGAGGGTAACCGTATAAAACGTGCAGGTGGCAGCGAAGGAGATTGAACTGATGGTTTGGTCGAGATTATTGATCAAATTGATCTGCGGAGTACCGGTTCTGGAGCCGGTTGCGTTCGGATCGGCAAGAGCGGCGGTGTTGGTGACGGGATTGATGGCGATGCCTTGGGTGAAGGGCGAAAGGCCGCCGAAAGTCAAGTTCGGAGTGCTGTAAAAGACGTTTGTCGGCCAAGGCTGACCCGCGGGGGGGGCGGTGATATTCACAGTGCCGCTGGAAGTCGAATTCGCGAAGTAAGTGAAGCTGGTGTCACTTATAGCGGAAACGACATAAACACCGTTGAAATTAAACGTGCTGCTATTTGAAGCGGTCCCGGGACCCGGCACACCTGAAATTAGGACAGTGCCGGAATTGCCGGGTACTAAACCATTCGATGCGGTTGTCACGACCGTCACGATTCCGGCGGCAAGCGTAAGGGACTGAATGTTGGCAGAGGTGGAGGGTTTGGTTACGTCAATGCCTTGCAGAATTCCCTGACCACCTGGCGATACGAAAGCCAAATGACCGTGAGGCGCCATGGCGACCTGAGGATAAGAGCCGGTGTTTAGAGTGACTTGGGCAAAGACGCAGGGGCCAGGGTTCTTGTTGCCTGACGTATCATTAATGCACCCAAATGGCGGAGCGCTGCCAGTGTTCAAATTGATAAGGAAGCCGAGGTTTGCGGCGGTAGAGGCCGCGGTAGAGGAATAAGCCACGACGGCCATGTTCGTGTCGGGATCCACACCAATCGAGTAGGGAAGCGGGGCGGGCAAAACCTGACCTTGCAGCACTCCCGAAATATCGAGGGTAAACGGGGTGCCAGGAGCCTGAACGGGCGCCCCCGGAATCGGCAGAACCGTTATGGTTTGATCTCGGTAGTTGACCACCGCGACGGTGTGGTTGGAGGGATTTACGGAGAGACCGGTGGGAGCCTTACCAACAGGAACGGGCGTGCCAAGTGGAGTCAGGGTGCCGCTTCCGATGCTGTAAAACTGCACGGCGCCCGGTGTGGTGATGTCCGGTCCGGCGTCAGGACCGACTTCGGCGACGGCAATCACCCCAAGAGTGGGATCGATACCGATGGCGCTAGGATTTGTGCCTGCAGGGACTGGACTGCCAACGAGGACGGGCGGATTCGTGGCGTAACTCGGGAAAATGGCTAAATCCGTTATTGCGGGATTATTGGCAAACGGAGGTGGCGTCGAGCCACTTGACACAGAAAGAGGATAGAGACCGGGGAGCGATGAATTAATCTGGTTGCTTTGCACTTGGACGTGCAACTGCACTGCGTTCGACAGAGGCTGCCCTTGTCCATTCGTCGTGCCAGACAGGGTGGTGCCCTGGAAACTGGCCTGGGCAGACTGGCCGCCATTTCCAAAATAGCCTCCGTCAATGGTTATAGGGGTAGTACCTCCTGAAGAAGCCACCCCCTGAACTATGTCGTTCGGAGTCGAATTCAAGGTTGTGGCACGTACGGGCAAAATGTTGTAGGTAAAGGTGCCAGCGGAGTTACACCCCGCCGGAAGCGGCGTGCCGGTGCAGGTGGTGACGGGCTCGCCGGAATCGGTGACAGAGACAGTGACCGGGCCCGCGGTCGTTAAATTATTCGCAAAGAGGCGGAGGCGAGCGCCCGTCGAGGACTGAGGGGCACAAGTCGTGGTCGTAGTGGCGGTACACGTTGGAATCGGAAACAGCACCTTGACCTGGCCGCCAGCCGAGTTGATTGGGGTTGCACCGTTGTTCTGCGTAATCGTGATTTGTGAAGCCGAAGACATGTTCGGAGCGTTGAGATAGATGTCCCAATAGGCGGCACCTTGGGGAGCAATCGTGGGACTGATCCCCTTAAAGGTGATTGGCCCGCCTTGCGTGATGCTAATGGTGCCGGTGGCGAATTGAGTGGGATCCTCGACGGAGGTCGCGACGATGGTCACGTCCGCAGGCGTGGTGCTGGCGTTAGCAGGCACACTGGCGGTAGGCACAGCGGTGGGAGCAGAGTAAATGCCGTTCACATCGATCGAGCCGCACCCTGTGGCGTTGCCGCTGACCGTGCAAGTGGGAAGAGCAGCGAAAGCGTTGGGGGTCGTAGGGGTGGTGGTACTGGGAACGGACTGCGTGAGAGACCAAGTCACGCCTTGGTTTTTGAGGTCGTTGGTGAGAATGGCGAAGAAGGGCTGTTTCTCGTTGGTGGGAACGGCGGCAGTGGAGGGATTAAGCGAGATGGTGACGCCGGATTGGATGATGAGCGTGAGCGTGCCAGTACCGCGCTTACTTGAGTCTCCAACAGCTTGCACGGTGATGATGATGGCCAACCCGGGAAACGTAGTTGGATCAGGAATCTTCGATGGGGCAAGGAAGGTCGCGGTGGTGGGCTGCAAGTTGGAAAGCGTGCCGAAGGAGCCGTCCGTTGGGCAAACTTTGGCAGCAGCAGTTATGGGCGTCCCGGAAGAGTTCGTGGTGGTGGTGGTGTAGGTGCAGCTAGTGCCTGCCGGCTGCCCAGGCTCCCAGGTGACATCCGTGTTGCTTGGACCGAGGACGGTGGCAGTGAGGGTCGTCGACTGACCCAAAATGAGAGCATTGCCAACGGATGAGGAGATGGTAACAGTAGTGACGGTGGCGCCGTTGCCGCCGCCTCCGCATCCGCTAAAGAGCAAGCATGGCGCGAGGATCGCCAGCGTCAGGTAGCTCGAAATCTTCCACAACTTCATTTCCCTTGCCTCCCCAAGATCACGTCCGCCGCAATGATGGCGGCCGCGCCGGTCTGATTATTCCCACGATTCCTATATTCAGAGCCGCATGCCGCGGCTAGAAAGTCTTTCCCACGGTAAAGCGAAAAGTCGTTTTGGGCTCGAAGTAGTTCAAGCGCCCCGGATTGGCCAAGAAATTCAATTGGGGCGCGATCTCCGTCTGCCAAAGACCCGGAGACAACCCATTCAAAGTTTTTTCCCAGTTCGTGATCGTGGACGGGTTGACGAACGGATTCGGGGCGGCGATCTGAGAATATAACCTGTTCAAGTTATAGGCATAATAAATGCGGAACGGCGCCTGTACGATCGGAAGGTTGACGCCAAACTCGATACCGACAGAATCTCTGATACGGAAATTTGTTCCGGGAAAAATGCCGAGTGTCTTCGTCAGGGGGGCTGTGGGGAAAGTGGACTGGATGTTGGCGACGCCCGTGGGATCCAGGTGCAAGGCACTGGTCTTAAGAATTCCGTCCGTTCCGACGTCGCCAAAGAGAGACATAGTGACGGGACCAGCAATGGGAATACGGTATTCGATGTTGCCGGAAGTTTGAAAGTCGCCACCGGGCAAAGTGGCGGTATAGACCAGGACGGGAAGAGGGAAACTAAATTGCTGGCCATTGAAATGATAGAAGAGGGTTTGCGAGGTGACCGTGGGAATGAAAACGACCGGGGAGATAGAACGAATATCAAATCCGCGAAGGTCGTTTTCGCCGCCCATATAGAAGCGGCTGAAGGGAGGAACCTCGCCGCCGCCCCATCCGGTGATATAAGCGGTGGTGAAGTGCAGGCCAATGGCGTTGCGGCGCTTGTTGATGGGATGGAAATACTTGATGTCGAAGACGTTGGAGATCGTCTTTACGTTGCCGCCCAAGCCTGTGAATGATGCCGAATAGTAAAAGCTCTTGCCCTTGGTGGCGTTGATGGGATTGTCGATGGTGTTGTAAGAAATGGACGGGGTAATGGAGCTGGAGACGATGCCGTTCAGAGCGCTGGGACCGGCGATGGCGCGAAATTGCAGTTGTTCGAACAAGAGGCTGGAGGCCGCGTTGAAGGCCGTGATATTGGTACGAGTCAGCCCATAGGAGAGGCCGAGCCGGGCGAAGGAAAAGCGTTTGAGGGGATAGCTGGCGAAGGCGGTGAAGCCGGTGCTGTTCTGATTGTAATCTTGAACGAATTGCGGGTTGACGCTGACTTGCTGGCCGGTGAGCAGAGCTTCCTGCTGGGCCTGGTTGAAGTTGTACTTGCTCGTGAAGACTGTGAATCCGGTGGAGATAGGACGGTCGAAGAGGTACGGCTCCGTGAATCCGAATTGCACGGTGCGCTGGTAGGAACCAAATTGGGCGGACAAGGTGAGGGTTTCACCCAAGCCCAGGAAGTTGTTGGTCTGATACGTGAGGCCGATAAAGGCGCCGGCTAAGCCGCTGACGCCGCCTTGCAAGCCGATGGACTGTTTGCCCTTCTCTTTGAGCTTGAGATTAATGTCAACGGTGCCGTCTTTGGTGTTCTTCTGGAGTTCGACGGCCTTGTCCGCTTCAATTTTGTCGAAATAATTGAGCTGGTTGAGGCGCAGGATACTGATGTCCCAGTAGCGCTTGTTGAAGAGCTGGCCTTCGTCGATGAGGAGCTCGCGGCGGATGACTTTGTCGCGCGTGGTGGTGTTGCCGCTGAAGTTGATGCGGTGGACGTAGTATTGCTTTTGTTCGTCGAAGTGAAGGGTAAGATTAATTTTCTTCTCGGCATCATTGATGTCGAAATCAGGCTCGGCGGTGAAATCGATGAAGCCGTATTGTCCGTAGGCGTCCGTGTAGTTCTTCAGAGCTTTGCGGAGCTTGTCGACGTTGAAGATATCGCCGTCCTTGAGGGGGAACAGGGCTTTCAGGGGTTCGGGCTTGAGCTAGTGCGCTTTGTTCGGG
>Ga0210395_10000143_pt1 | contig 56333 bp, 43 predicted proteins | sample IncBWH4OmetaG_FD_150861 | JGI IMG/M metagenome (GOLD analysis project Ga0210395, IMG submission 150861) | Forest soil microbial communities from Barre Woods Harvard Forest LTER site, Petersham, Massachusetts, United States - Inc-BW-H-4-O ...
TAGCTGGATCGCGCGGGCGATTCCTTGTCCGTGGCGTGAACCCCAGACGAGAGTACGCAGGATCAATAGATCCAGAGTGCCCTGGAGCAAGGCGGCTCTTTCTTTGTCAGCGCTTTGGGGAGGCATCCGACATGAGCGTACAGGGCCCTTGGGTCGGATGTCAACAGGGGATGTTTCGTTTTCGTCGGGAAATTCCCTTCGGTTCGAAGGAAGACCATCCGGGATTGCAAGTCCCAAACTACGGACCACCGTGCTTGGCCTTCTGCGCGTTTGCGTGACTGTTTCCCTTTGTCCCTGCTATCCTCTAGCTTCTCAGTTCATTTGCGAGGTGCATCTCATGCGTAGCGCACTCTTAGCCGTTCTTTTTCTTCTCTGCGGCGCCGCTTCTCCAACCCAGCAAACTCCGCCCGTCTCACACTTCGATGGCAACTCGTGGTGGGCACACGTCAAATATCTCGCCGACGATTCTCTCGAAGGGCGCGACACGGGCAGCGAAGGACTGCGCAAAGCTCAGGCTTACGCCGTCGAGCAGATGCAGAAAGCCGGCCTCGAGCCTGCCGGAACGAATGGTTTCTATCAACCCATCCGATTCAATCAATATGAAGTCGATGAAGCCAAATCCTTTCTGGTCCTGGTCGCAGGCAACCAACCACAGCCGCTTTCCTTCGCCGATGATGCCTTCATTAGCACCCGCGCCACGCGCGTATCCGCCAATCTCACTGCCGGTATGATCTTCATCGGCTACGGCCTAAAAATTCCCGAGAAAAATCTCGACGAACTCGCCGGCCTCGATCTAAACGGAAAAATTGTCGTCTATCTCGCCGGCTCACCTTCGGATATTCCCACCGCTCTCGCCTCGCACTATCAAACGGCCGGCGAGCGCTGGAAATTCCTTCGTGCCGCCGGCGCCATCGGCATGATCAGCATTTTCAATCCGGCATCCATGGACATTCCATGGTCCCGCATTTCCGTTAACCGCAACCATCCTTCTATGGATCTCGCAGATTCCGAGTTCAACGACACTCCCGGCCTTCAACTGGGCGTCTCCTTCAATCCCGCTTCCGCGGAAAAGCTCTTCGCCGGCTCCGGCCATACCTTCGCCGAAATCGCCGCCCTCGGAAAAGACCGCAAGCCTCTTCCCCACTTTGTCATGGCCACCTCACTACAAGCCAACGCTGTCATCCAGACCAAGGCGCTCGAGTCCGCCAACATAGCCGCCAAACTCACCGGCTCGGATCCCGAGCTCAAAAACGAATTCGTGGTCCTCTCCGCACACATTGATCACCTCGGCATCGGCGCGCCCATCAACGGCGATCGCATTTACAACGGCGCCATGGACGACGGCTCCGGCAGCGCGCTGGTGATGGATATCGCTGCGAGCCTCAAAGCACATCCGGAAAAGCTGCAACGCTCGATTCTCTTTCTCCTCGTCACCGCCGAGGAAAAAGGTCTTCTCGGCTCGAAGTATTTCGCGGCGCATCCTACTGTCGCGCCGAAATCCATTGTCGCCGATGTAAACGTGGACATGTTTCTTCCTATCGTCCCGCTGAGAATTCTCAAGATCGAGGGCATCGAAGAATCGGACCTCGGCACGCACGCCGCTACGATCGCCCAGTCCATGGGCATCAAACCAATCCCCGATCCCGAGCCGCTGCGCAACGCGTTTATCCGCAGCGATCAGTACAGCTTTATCAAGAAAGGAGTTCCCAGTGTCAAAGCCGACGTCGGCTTCGAACTCGGCACGCCCGAACAGAAAGTTTTCAAAGACTGGCTCACCAACCGCTACCACGCTCCAAGCGACGACGTGAACCAACCCGTCGATCTCCAATCCGCCGCGAGCTACGAGGAGTTCACTCGCCGTCTTCTCCTGGACACCGCCAACACCTCCGCGCGCCCGCGCTGGAAGCCGGACTCCTTCTTCCGCCGCTACGCCGCCGACTGAGCTCTTAGCGGAAACTTTTCCTGAAGCGGGTGGCACATTGTTTCTGCGAGTAATTTCCTGGAAAAGACAACCACGCCGAAGACATTCAGTCCAGCGCCGATGAGCAATAGTAATAGCCGTACAAAAGTGCCAGCAGTACGTCGAGAAATAGATTCGTCCTTCGCAAAAACCTCGTCACCGGTCGAATATCAACGACTTACAGCACTTACCTGCTGTGCCCAAGAGCCTTAGAGAGCTCTCGCCTCGGCCACTTGCGTACCGCGCCAAACGAGTAGGCATAGCAAAAACTTTGCGGGTGCCCGGAGACAGGCGGCACGCAGCGCGCGGACTCCGCGCTATTTTTTTGCCGGCGCCGCGGGTGAAGCGATTTTGGCTTCGCGCAGGAAGCGGGCTGATTCTTCGGGCGGCGTCGGGTTGATGTAAAAGCCGGTGCCCCATTCGAAGCCGGCGACTTTGGTGAGCTTGGGGATGATCTCGATGTGCCAGTGGTAATGATCGTTGATCTCTTCGCCGATGGGCGAGGTGTGGATCATGAAGTTGTAGGGCGGGCGGTCGAGGACGGCGTCGAGGCGCATCAGAGTGTCTTTCAACATTCGCGCCAGACTTGCGTACATCGTGCTCTGGTTGTTTTCGTACGAGGAGCCGTGAGCCTTGGGGAGAAGCCACATCTCAAAGGGAAAGCGCGGGGCGTACGGGGCAAGCGTGATGAAATGATCGTTTTCGCCGATGACGCGCTCGCCCGTGTCGCGCTCTTGCCGGATGATGTCGCAGAAGATGCAGCGCTCTTTCTCGTCGTAGTAGTGCCAGCCGCTGTCCACTTCTTCTCGCACGCGCCTCGGCACAATGGGCAGAGCGATCAATTGCGAGTGAGTGTGCTCGACAGAGGCACCCGCGGCTTCGCCGTGATTCTTGAAAATCAGGACGTAGCGAAACCTTTTGTCGTTCTTGAGATCGAGCATGCGGTCGCGGTAGGCCCAGAGAACGTCTTCGACGGCGCGCTCTGGTAAAGAGGCCAGAGTCGCTGCGTGATCGGGCGTTTCGACGATTACCTCATGCGCGCCAACGCCGTTCATCTTGTCAAAGAGGCCCTCGCCCTCGCGGTCCAGATCGCCTTCGATGCCAAGTGCGGGAAATTTGTTGGGTACGACGCGAACGGTCCAGCCCGCGGTGTTTGCGCCTCCGTTGCTCCGGCCGTAGACCAGAATCTCAGGCGGTGTCTTGGCTTCGGAGCCCGGGCAGAACGGACAATTCTTGCCGTTGGGAAGAGGAGAGACACTTTCGCGCAGAAAATCGTTCGGGCGCTTTCCACGCTCGGTGGAAATAATCACCCAGCGGCCAGTGATCGGATCTTTTCGCAACTCCGGCAAAGCAATCCTCCTCGAAAGGGGTCAAAGTTTTGGGCACGGAAGGCGCCCCCCGGGCTCCGATTGTACCGCGTCTGGCGGTGGTGAGAAGGCGTTCCGCAGGATTTCCTGTGGAATTCTACATTGGGGTGCTAAAGGCGTCTTTATGCAGGCGGACGACCGGGGGTTAGCGGGCGAATTGTCGATCGCGATGACCTCGAACCGGCACGTGCGCCGGCAGATGCGGCAGGAAGTGTTGCGCGGTGCGAGCCAAGAGGTGTTGTTTGCCCGGGTGACGCTCCAGGTCCGGTAAGGTAGATCTTTCTTTCGCGCACTTGGCGTGTCCGGACCCCGAGGAAGGACGATCTGCATTGACTCTCCGCGGAAAGAAGCGGTATCGAGCGCAGCATAAACAAAACCCCGTGGAACGCCACGAAACTCTTATGGCAACCACGGGATTTACTGCGGTTTGACCACTCGCGCCGCGAGCGTGCAGCAGTGGGTTAGGTCTTTTTCTCTGCTTCGCGAATGCATTCTTCGAGCGTATCCACGGCGAAGTCCGCTTGTTCTTCGTCGATGAGTAGTGGTGGCGACAACCGAACGGTGTTCTCGCCCGCTCCGAGGATGCAAAGTCCCTTGTGGAAGGCGAGATCCACGATAGCATTGCGGAGATCCGCGGCTTTTTCCTTGGTGCGCTGGTCGCGGACGATTTCGATGCCGATCATCAAGCCGCGCCCGCGAACGTCGCCGACGATCTTGAACTTTTTCGTCCAGTCGGCGAGACGGCCGAAAAGGTACTCGCCCATGCGGCTGGCATTCTCGAGGTATTGACTTTCGATCAAATCTGCCGTAGCCAGAGCCGCCGCGATGCACACAGGATTTCCGCCAAACGTAGTTCCGTGGGCCCCCGGCTTCCAGTTCATTACGCTGGCTGGCGCGAAGATCGCTCCGAGCGGCATGCCGCTGGCGATGCCCTTGGCGCTGCAGATAATGTCCGGCTCGATGCCGGCGAATTGATGCGCCCACCACTTTCCAGTGCGGCCCATGCCGGACTGGACTTCGTCTGCGATAAGCATGATGCCGTGTTTGCGGCAGATGCGCTGCAACTCCTGCAGGAAGAAGTTTGGCGCAACGATGTAACCGCCTTCGCCCTGAATCGGCTCGATGATGATGCCCGCGACCTCCTCCGGATCAAAGAGGCGTCTGAAAATCTGCTGCTCTAGTTGCTCGAGAATTTCTGCTCCGCAGGTTTCTGCAGTGTGGCCGTGGGCGCACCGGTAGGCATAGGGAAAAGGAATATGCTCGATGCCGGAGAGCAAAGCTCCGAATCCCCTGCGCTGCGTGGTTTTCGAGGCGGTCAAAGAGAGAGCGCCCATGGTGCGGCCGTGAAAGCCGCCATAGAACGCGATCATTTTGTCGCGCTTGGTGGCATAACGGGCCAGCTTGATGGCTCCTTCGACGGCTTCGGTACCGGAATTGGTGAAGAAGGCCTTTTTCGGCGCGTCGCCGGACAAGGTGTTCACCAGTCGTTCGGCCAAGAGCGGCATGCTTTCATAATAAAAATCCGTTCCGGACATGTGAATAAGTTCGGCGGCCTGCTGCTGAATGGCGGCTACAACTTTGGGATGGCAGTGCCCCGTCGAACAGACGGCGATGCCTGCCGCGAAATCCAAAAACGCGTTGCCGTCAACATCCTCGACAACCGCGCCGTGACCGCGCTTGGCAACAAGCGGGTAGTCCCGCGTGTAAGACGGCGACATGAACTTGGCATCGCTTTCCACAACGCGCCTGGCGTTGGGACCGGGCAGTGCGGTAACCAGCCTCGGTAGCTTCGTTTCCATTGTGGTAATCATCTCTTCCTCCTGGGAAAAATGGTCAGCGGTTAATGTGGATGGGCTACCGCAAAGCAGGTTTGTGTGCGTACACCAATGCGAGTGGGCGCCCTGCGAGAGGAGAGTTTGCTTAGTCTACGCCGAAGAGGTTGGGACGCAGCTCGGCTGGGGAGAAATTGCCGGGGAACCGATAGAGATTAGCGTGTTTCATTTGCGTTTCCAACGGACGCTGCCGTCCTTTGCATCTTCTATAAGTATACCACGATCCGCTAGTTCCTTGCGGATGCGATCTGAGGCTGCGAAGTCGCGGCGCTGGCGTGCGGCCTGACGGTCGGCAACAAGTTTTTCGATTTCCGTGTCGCCCGGGCCGCTGTCTTTGGTGCCAAAGCCAAGCGCGCGCAGCTTTTCCGCATCGTTGTCCTGCATAACGGCGAAGACAAGGTCGAAGGTCGCGAGAAATTCCTTGACGGCAGCTACGTCTTCCTGGCGGAAGTCACCTTTGTCCATGGCGATATTCGCTTCGCGGAGGAGATCGAATGTCGCGGCCAGCGCTCGGGCCGTATTGAGGTCATCCGAGAGGCCAGCATCGAATTCTTCCGCGGCTTCGGCCACGCGGGCGGCCATACCTTTCTGCTTCCCCGTCGGGAATTTGCCTTCGGACAGGCGCGCGGCAAAGTTGCGCAGCCGTTCGACGGAGCTCGCCGCCTGCTGCAATCCGTCAAACGTGAAATTGAACTGCTTGCGGTACGGCACACTGGCCAGCGCGAAACGCAACGCCGATGGTTTGTAGCCCTTCCCAAACAAATCGCGCAGCGTATAGAAATTGCCGAGCGACTTGGACATCTTCTCACCTTCAACCAGCAGATGCTCCGCATGCATCCAGTAGCGCACGAAGCGTTTCCCGGTCGCACCCTCGCTCTGCGCAATTTCATTTTCATGGTGCGGAAACGCGAGATCGATTCCGCCGGTGTGAATGTCCAGCGTCTCGCCAAGATATTTCATGGCCATCGCGGAACATTCGATGTGCCAGCCCGGGCGGCCCTTACCGATGGGCGTCTCCCAGAAATGCTCGCCGGGCTTTGGCGCTTTCCAAAGCGCGAAGTCGCGTGCGCTCTCTTTTTCGTAACGATCGACATCGACGCGCGCGCCGGCCTGAATTCCCGTCACGTCAATATTTGAGAGCTGGCCATAGTGCGGGAACTTTGCGATACGGTAATAAATCGAGCCTTCGCTGGGATAGGTATACGTCTTTTCCTGCAACCGCCGGATGAGCTCGACCATATCGTCGATATGGTCGGTGGCGCGGATCCAGTGCTCGGGCGACTCGATGCTGAGCATTTTGCAATCGTCGAAAAAGGCCTGCGCGAACTTTTCCGTATACTCGCGGATGCTCACTCCTGCTGCCGCCGAGTTCGCAATGATGCGGTCGTCGACGTCGGTGAGGTTCATGACGTGATTCATTTTGAAGCCGCGAAGCTTCAGGAACCGCCGAAGAACGTCCTGAAACACAAAAGTGCGAAAATTCCCGATGTGCGCATAGTCATACACCGTCGGCCCACAGGTGTACATGCGGACTTCACCGCTCTTCAGGGGCGTGAAGACTTCGATCTTTCCGCCCAGCGTGTTATGGAAGCGTATTTCGTGCATCGCGGCCCTGACGGCATTTTGCTCCAAAGGATAAACGTCAGATTGTATCCGACGCTTCGGGACAGCCGCAATGAAGAAGGGTTCAGCTGTCGGTTGAATTGCGAATGTGCGACCCAATGGGTCCGCATTGAAAGCTACCGCGCGGGGCGCAACCGCTCGTTTTCGCACTAACATTTCGGAGAAAGGGCCTCGATAAAGCACACGTTTCGACGGATTGTCGGATCGCGCTGCTCAGAAGACGAATTTCGAGGACCAGCAAAAAAATTAGCGGGTGTCCGCAAACGAAATTGACGGTGAGAGTTTCGCTCGTTAGAGTCCTAGGTTCTCACCGGAGAGGTGCAGCGATGAACCGCTTCCTATTGAGCAGTGGTCTTCTTGGAATTTTGATGGTCGCCGCGACCATCGTTGCCCAGGAAAAGCCCGCGACGGATGCCGCCAAGCTCCTGACGCCTGAGACATCTCTCAACTTGCGCTCGATTTCCGACCTGCAATTCTCTCCGGACGGCGCACGCGTAGCCTTCATTGTCACGGAACCGTCCAAGGGCGAACGGCGTGCACGTCATATTTGGCTCTATGACAAAAAGTCGGGCCTCGTCCGGCAATTTACTTTTTCCGCAAAAGAGGAAACTTCGCCGCGCTGGTCCTTTGATGGAAAGCAACTCGCCTTTCTTTCGAATCGCGGCGATGATCAGCAGCAGATTTACGTGATGCGCGCTGACAGTGGAGAAGCTGCGGCGGTAACCAAAGGCAAACGCAGCGTGCGAACTTTTGCGTGGTCTCCTGACGGCAAGCAGATCGCCTATCTTGCTCCCGATGCCAAGAGTGACGTGGAAGAAAAAAAGGACAAAGACAAGGATGACGCGCGTGTCGTGGATAAAGACGACAAGCAACCGCGCCTGTGGCTGCTCACGCTAGCCACCCGCGAGGCTAAAGCGCTAACGGATTCTAAATGGGGAATCAGCGAACTCGCCTGGCTGACGACTGGCGACGGCCTCGTCGTCAGTGCCACGGATCATCCGGAATCGGACCAGGAGACCCATCGCATTTTTTCGATCTCCGTTCCGGACGGTTCCCGGAGACTGATCCTCGCTCCGCACGGCCCTTTTCGCGACTTACAGGTATCGCCCGACGGAGCGGCTGTCAGCTACGTTGGCTGCCGCGTGGATGGCCCCTCGCCACACGACCTCATGCTATTGGACATCGGCAAGCACGCCACGCGCAATCTCACCGGCGCGAGCCTCGATCGCGCCGTCCTTGAGCACCGCTGGATGAAAGACGGCTCCGTGCTTGCGCTCTACGCGGACGGCTTCCGAAATAAACTGGTTGGTTTTTCTCCCGAAAACATGAGCAAAAATCCGGCGAATCCGCCGGCGACCAACGTTAACGCTTTCGCCGTTTCAGACTCGGGCGACGTCGTTTTCGCTGGACAGTCCGCCACGATGCCCCCGGAGCTGTGGCTGTGGGATCAGAAGAATTCACCACAACAAGTTTCTCACCTCAATGATTCCTGGAAACGGTTCACACTGAACGCGCCCGAATTCTACAAATACAAATCATTCGACGGTTTCGAAATCGAAGCAGCTCTCTTGAAGCCCGCTGGAGCCGATCCAAAAAACAAACTGCCGCTTATCGTACTGATTCATGGAGGACCGACAAGCAATTGGCAAGACTCCATCGAAGTTTGGGGCCAGCTCCTGGCGGCGCGCGGCTATGCGGTTTTCTATCCCAACATTCGGGGCTCGGTCGGCTACGGCCAAAAATTCATCGAGATGAACCGCGGCGACTGGGGCGGTGGCGACTTCAAGGATGTGATGTGGGGCGTGAAGGATCTCATAGATCGAGGAATCGCCGATCCCTCTAAACTTGGCATTGGCGGATGGTCTTACGGTGGTTACATGGCGGAGTGGGCGGTCACGCAAACGAACGACTTCAAAGCCGCGGTCTCCGGCGCGGGCCTTTCCAATCTAATTTCCGAGTATGGCAGCGAGGAGCACCCTTCCTACGATGAATGGTTCTACGGCGTGCCCTACGAGTCCGATAGCCTGGTGAGATATTTGAATAGCTCCCCGTTCACGCAATTTAGGAATGCCAAGACGCCGACACTCATTCTTCAGGGCGACGCCGACACCACCGATCCACCCGGCCAAAGCCAGGAACTATATCGCGGACTAAAGCACTACGGTGTGGAAACCCAACTGGTCATGTATCCGAGAGAACCACACGGTCTTCGGGAAGAGAAGCACCTTCTCGATCGCCTCAACCGTATGCTCGCCTGGTACGAAAAATACGTAAAGTAGCCACACATCGGGAAGCTGCATCCTCCTGGCCTTCCCGATTGTGGTCGTCCCAGATTCAACACCATCCGTTGGGTAGCCCTTTACACGCAGGAACGCTCGTGGTAATCTTTTTTTCCGTACCGCCATCCACGCGCCAGGCGGCTGGGCCTCTGACTGAGAACCTGCCACACGTTTGTCTAAGCGACCGAAAAACGGTCGACTTGTCGCTCGAAAGAGCCTCCCCTCGAGGAACAAAGCGTTGTCTCTCTACGCGCGTTTTGCCCCCGGCCCTGTTCGTGCATGGGATATTCACGGGCTGGATCGCTGCCTTGGAGACGTTGGAAAGGCGAAATCCATTGGGGGAAAACGCAAAGCGGCTAACGCCAGACGGAGCCGCGAAGAGATTGACGACAAAAAGAGGACATCTTGCTTAAGCTCCGAAAAGTGGAAATCGTTGGCTTTAAGTCGTTTTGTGACCGCACCGTGGTCACCTTTAGCGGCTCTGGCACGACCTGCATCGTCGGCCCCAACGGTTGCGGCAAATCCAACGTGGTTGACGCCATCTCCTGGGTACTCGGTGAGCAGAGCCACAAATCCCTCCGCGCCGAGCGCATGGCCGACTGCATTTTCAACGGTACGACCAAACGGCCCCCTCTGGGTATGGCGGAAGTGACCATTACGATGGAGGATCCCGAACTGGCGGAAGCCGCCCGGTTCGTCCTCGAAAGCGCACAAATCGAAGCCGCCGCAGAGGTGACTGTACTTCCGGCTCCCGCCCTGGGGAACGACGCAGCCGCGACTTATGACCCAAACGTACCGATGCTCTCGCTTGACCCCGCGCCAGCCCCCGAATTCCAACAAGATGCAGCAGGACCACAAGACGCTCCGTCGCAACCTGAGGAAGCCTCTGTCACGGTTCCCGAGTTTCTGAAGGGCAAACGTCGCAAGAGGGGCGGCGACAAACCGGCCCTGGCCAGCAAGCCGGGCGAAGTAGTCGTGACCCGCCGTCTTTACCGCTCCGGCCAAAGTGAATACCTGATCAATGGGCGCATCGCCCGCCTCCGCGACATCCAAGAAATGTTCATGGGTGTGGGGCTCGGCCCCGATTCCTACGCCATTATCGAGCAGGGCCGCATCGGCTTGATTCTTTCCACCAAACCGATGGAGCGCCGCGCCATCATCGAAGAAGCCGCCGGAGTCACGAAATTCAAAACCAAGAAGCGCCTCGCGGAAGCCAAACTTGAATCCTCGAAACTCAATCTCGCGCGCGTAAATGATATCGTCGTCGAAGTGGAGAAGCAGCTCGGCTCGCTCAAGCGCCAAGCCTCCAAAGCCCGGCGTTACGCCGAAATTCGCGACCAAATGCGCGCTATCGTTCGCCAGATGCTCGCCGGAAAAGCCCGCGAGCTGGATGTGGAAGCGGAACGCATCGCGAAGCAGCTCGCGGAGCTCACCACCGCGGAAACGCAGCACGCACAAACGATTCAGCAGCAGGAAGGCGAACAGGACCGCCTCAACCAGCGTATATACGAGCTGGACGCCGAGATTCGCCAGAATCAGAATGTTTTAAATCTCACCACACTGGAAGTAGATCGCACCGAGAACCGCATCTCCTTCAACAACCAGCGCGCAAAGGAGCTCGGCTCGCGGCGCACGCAAGTCTCCGCCGAAATGGCAGAAGCCGCGGCGCAAGCCGCGGAGTGGGAAGCCCGCAGTACGGCTCAGCAGCTCGCGGTGACCTCGCTCGGCGAAGAGTCCGCCATTCTTTCCGGCCGCGTGGAAGGGCTTCGGACGCAAGCGGAATCGCGCGTCAATCAAATTCAGGAGTCCGAAGCGCGCATCGAAGCACTGCGCCGCTCGGCATCAGAAGCCGGAGAAAGCCTGCTTCGTCTGCACGGCGAGCAGAAGCAGGCAGAGGAAGCGCTCGTCCATCACCTGGAAGGGCTTCGCAAACGCGAAGCCAGCGAGCATGAACTGCTCGAAACCTCCATCCGCATTCGTGACGAAGCTGACCAAGCCGCCTACGACTGGGAGGCCGCAAGCGGGCAGCTCAACGCGCTGACCCAAAACGCAACCACTCTCCAGGCGCGCATCGCGGAGTTGCGCCGGCAGCGCGAGTCAGGTGCGCAGAAGGTAGATGTAGTACGCGACTCGCTGTCCGGCGTTCGCGCGCGCCATGGGACGCTCACCCAAATCCTTAACGACCGCTCCTACACTGCCGACGCCGTACAAAAACTGTTCGCGGCCAACGAGCGCGGCGGCGGCCAGAACTTCCACGCCGTCGGCGTGCTCGCAGACTATGCCGAGGTCGGGGAACAGCACGAAGCGGCCATTGAGCAATACCTCCGCGACGAACTCGAGTACGTAGTGGTGGAAACCTACGATCACGCCCGCGCTGGTGTTTCCCTGCTCCGCGATGAAGTCGGCGGACGCGCCACTTTTTTTGTCGATTCGCTCCGCAATTTGCGTCCGGCCGAGTACGAACCCATCATCCATTTCCGCATTGAAGACGGCGTAATCTCCCGCCTCGACAAGCTGGTCGGCTTCCGCGATCCTCTCGGCCCCGCCGCAAAGCAATTTCTTCCGCGCCTGCGATCGGCCTATTTAACGGATAGCGCAACGTCCGCCGAGACGCTCGCGCGCGACAATCCTCAGTTCGCTTTCGTCGCACCGGACGGCACTTGCTACCAGGGCCGGATGGTCACCGGCGGGCGCGCGGATGAAGCCGGTCCGCTCGGCATGAAGCGCGAGCTGCGTGCTCTCGACGCTGAAGTCTTCGAGCTCGAAGCTGAGATGAGCGAAACGCAAGCCGCTCTGGCACAGGTGAACACAGAACTGCGCGAGGCGGAACAGTCGCTGGAACAAATCACGGCGCAGCAGCGCGATGCCGAACGTAGCGTTTTCTCCGCTACTCACCGCCACGAGCACATGCAAAGCGAACTCGCTCGGCTCGGTCTCGAGTTGACCGTCTGCCAGAACGATCTCTTACGCCTTCGGAAAGACTCCGAAGACGCCAAAATGCGTGCCGAGCGTGCGAAGCATCAACACGCCGCCGCGGCTGCCAGCCGCGCTGACGCGGAAACCGAGAGTACGCGCCTAGTGGAACAGTTGGTTCAACTTCGCGGGTCGGTTCAAACCGAGCAAGACCAACTTGCTACAGCCCGCGCCGAATTCGCCGCGCTCAGTGAACGCCTTTCCGCCGCCGAAGCGCTTGCGGCGCGTCTAGAAGAAGAGCGCTCGGAACTGGCTCGTCGCGAAACCGCTCTTCTCGAGCAGGAGTCCTCGATTGCGGATGAAACCGCTGCGCTCGCCAAGCACAGCGAAGATCTCTCGCAGCAACTTGAAGGCCTCCGTGGCGAAAAACTCCGCCTCGAAGTCCGCCAGCGCCAGCTCGAGCAGGAATGGGAAAGCGGCCGGACACGCGTCACACAGATGGAAGATCATTTGCGCATGGGCCGGCAGTCGCTTCAAGAGCTTCGCGAACAGCGCGGCCACGCGGAAGTAGATCGTGCGCGGAATGATTCGGACCGCCAACATCTGCGCGAAACCTGCATGACGGAGGTCAACGCACAGCCCGAGGATTTGATCGCCACCGAAGCCGCCTTCATGACCGGCGAAGCGCTGGTCGCAGCGGAAATGAACTACCGCGAGATGAAGCAACGCATCGAAGCGATGGGGCCCGTCAACATGATGGCACTCGAAGAGTTCAATGAGTGCGAGCAGCGCTTTACTTTCCTCACGCGCGAACGCGACGACCTGCTGCAATCCATCGCCGACACGCACCAGGCCATCGCCGAACTCGATCTGGTCTCCCGCGAGAAATTTGAGCAGGCCTTCAACGCGATTAATCACAATTTTTCCGAAGCCTTCCACACCATCTTCGGCGGCGGCATGGCGGAGATGCGCTTGACCGAGCCCGACAGTTCCGGCGACGCAGGCATCGACGTGGTCGCTTCGCCTCCCGGAAAGCGTATGCAAAACGTTCTCCTGCTCTCTGGCGGCGAAAAGGCCATGACCGCGCTAGCGCTGCTGATCGCCATCTTCCGCTATCAGCCCAGCCCCTTCTGCATTCTCGACGAAGTGGACGCACCTCTCGACGAGGCCAACGTCGGCCGCTTCACCCGCCTCGTCGGCGATATGAGCGGCCAAACACAGTTCATCATCGTCACCCACAACCGCAAAACCATGGAGACTGGCTCGGTTCTTTACGGTGTGACTATGCAGGAGCCCGGCGTCTCGAAGCTAGTCAGCGTCCGCTGGGAAGGCGACCAGGCACCCGCTCCCAAACAGAAAGCGGCCTCCGCCGCCTAACTGCGCATCATCAGATGCACCGCGCGGGCCTTTGCGCTAGAATTCTCTTCCCGCGGCGGAGAAATCGAGACCAGTCCATGCACCCTGCAATTCTGCGGATCTGCGCCGCTTTTGTAATTTTTCCTTTCGCCGTCATTCTTCATCGATCACACATCCCAGCGCAAAATTCATCAGTCAACGACAATCCAACCGAGAGTCGCGTCTGGCTTGCCGTCGAGGAACACTCCCGCGGCGAGCTCCTTATCGAACCAATTGCTACCGTTGAAGACTCCGTTTTGACGCCCGTACAAACCAGTTGCCTCTCTGACACCGTAACTGCTGAGGATTTCTCGTCAAAGTACCTCGAATCCGGCAGAAAATATGCCCTGCTTTTCGGCGGGGCGTCTGTCGGAGAGGGTCAAGTGGGCGAGCCAAATCGCGGCGCGGCCACTGCGAGTCTGACCTACGCTGGTTCGCTCAAGATTCGTGGCCAGGTGCGCGCTCTCGCCACCAATAGAGACTCTGGCGATTTCCGCGCGGCCTCCCGTGAACCCGCTACAGCCGAGCAGCGCGGTGCGGCGCTCGCCCTAGCCCGCCAAATCTTCAGCCAGCACGGAATTAGAGAAGCTCTTCTGCCCAAAGTTCGCACCGAATACGTCACTCGCACGTATCTCGCGCCCTCTCCAGAGCCAAGCCTGATTGCATCCTTCTCTCTCGACGCTGGCGACAATGCGGGCCTCCTACACAGCATCTTTTTTGTCGCCAGCCAGCCTGGTGAAAAGCTTCAGCCGGAGTTTCTCTGGATTCATCTTTCCGAGAGCGAAAACGACGAGGAGCATCTCCGTTTTGTGGATCATGCCGACCTCTTCGGAAATGGACAGGATGAAGTCGTTGCTAAGCTCGTCTCTCTTGAAACTCAGACTCATCGTTACGTGGTTTTTCGCAGAACGAAGGACAGCGCCCACTGGGAACAAATTTTCAGAACCGAGCCGTTGGGCTGTTTGTCGTGAGCGCGCAAGAAAAATAAATCTTCGCCGCTCAATTTTTTCAAGAAATTTCCTCTACACGCCGCTTTCCCTCGGCGAGGCGCTGCGCTAGAATGCTTCACACCTTTGGGGAGAAAGTTTTCTGTGGCTGCAGGTTCTGTGAGTCGCATCATTCGGGAAACGCATTTCGCCGGTCTCACGCCCGCAGCCCGCGGGAAGGTCCGCGACATCTACGATCTCGGCGACAAGTTGCTCATCGTCGCCACCGACCGCCTCTCCGCGTTTGACGTTATCCTCCCGACGCCCATTCCCGACAAAGGTCGCGTGCTAACCCAGCTTTCCCTTTTCTGGTTCGATCTTCTCAAGGACGTCATCCCGAATCACGTTCTCAGCGCCACGGATTTCCCTGCCCCGTTCGATGTCCATCGCAACGATCTCGCCGGCCGATCCATGGTCGTGCGCAAGACCGAACCTCTTCCCATCGAGTGCGTAGTGCGGGGCTACGTTTCCGGCTCCGGCTGGAAGGACTACAAAGCCACGGGAAGAATCTGCGGCATCGCACTTCCTGCGGGTTTGCGCGAGTCCGACCGCCTGCCCGAACCCATTTTCACCCCCGCCACCAAAGCCGCAAGCGGTCACGACGAAAACATTTCTTTCGAGCAAGCTGCATCGCTCGTCGGCATGAACCTGGCCGAGCGCGTCCGCTCCGTCAGCATTGCTATCTATCGCCGCGCCGCGGCCTTCGCTGAACCCCGCGGCGTTCTCCTCGCCGACACAAAATTCGAGTTCGGCCTTCTCAAACGTTCCCCCAATGCGATTGATTCCCTCCTATGGATCGACGAAGCGCTCACTCCAGATTCCTCGCGCTTCTGGCCCGCCGCTCAGTACCGGCCCGGCGGCCCCCAACCCTCTTTCGACAAACAGTTTGTACGCGACTACCTCGAACGAATCCGCTGGCCCAAAACCCCGCCCGGCCCGGATCTTCCGCCCGATGTCGTCGCTGCCACGCGTGCCAAATACCGGGAGGCCTATCGCATCCTGGCAGGACACGAGCTCGACCAATAGCTGGAAACCGGCCCACAAAAAGCGATAAGAATTCTGCGGAGCGTGCGATCGTGAAAGATCAACTTGAGGGGCTCGTCATTCAAATGGTGGATCGGGGAATTTTGTTCGATGAGGCCGTCGGAGAATTTGAAAAGCGTTTCATCAAGCGCGTCCTGGACCGCACCAACGGCAACCAATCCCGCGCCGCGCTAGTCCTCGGCATTCACCGCAACACGCTCAGCCGCAAGATCGGCGAATACAAGCTGGCTTCGGGAAACCACCGCTCCCGCTAGGGGCGGCGGCATTCCGCTGGAGCGCCAGTCGCGTTTTCTCAAACGAAAAGGCTTGCCCCGCAAAAGAGAAACGGCTCTCTGGCAACGCCCGAGAGCCGTTCGTAATTTGCTTCCCGCTGGCCTGCTCTAATTTGCCGGGGGCTTTTTGCGCGCGGGCGCCTTCTTGGGCGCGCCCTTTTCCTTCGGAATGTCATCCTCGTTCACTTTGCCCTTTTCCCAGTGCAGCATGAACGCCGGGTCCGGATCGTAGGAAACCAGCGTCCCGGTAAAGTGCATGGCGCTGTCCTTCTCGACGCGCGACGCTTCCGGCTGTCCAGCTACTTTCACGTCCATGTTGGGCACCGTCGCGGCGTCGAACTCCGCATCGCTGGTCACGAAAGCAACCTTCAGATCGATGACGTCCCCGGGGGTGTTTTCAATCACCTTGCCAGGCACACCGGGAAATTCAAGGCCGCACGACGCCAGCCAGGTGACTTTGGCCTTGTCTCCGCCGGCCTTCAAGTCTGTCACCACGGAAGCGATGGTCATGTCTTTGCGCGCCGCATCCAGGTCCGCGCTACTCGGCAGGTTGTAGCTCGCCGGGCGGTCCGTCGAACTGGCTGCAAGTTGCAGCAATTCCGCCAGCTCCGCATCGGTCAAGTTATCGCAAGCGGCCTGCTGGTAGTTCACGATCAACTTTCGCAGATAGTCCTTCACCTTCTTGGACTGCGCTTCGGTCGCCCCCTTCGCCGTAACGGCTCGCGCAATTGACCAGAAAGCGTCCATATGCTGTGGCGGCGTCAACGCCTCGTACGCCAACCCCAATTTGTAACTGGTAATTCCGTCATCTGGATTCAGCACTAACATAGCCTTATAGAATGGGATCGCCGATGCGTAATCCTTGATATTCACCGAAGCCTGTGCGGCAGTCCCGTTGAAATAGATTTGAATCTGCTTTTTCTGGGTAGCAAACGCCTCGTCCGTCATGTTGTCCGGTTTCTTGACTTCATCGAGCGCTTTTAAGCCACCCACGGCTGCATCTCGGGCCGCCTTAGCATTCTCGGGCGCCGCGGCCCATGCGGCTTGGGTTCCGCTCAGGGCGTTGTACGCAAAGCAGTGGGCGTACAGCGCTTGATATTGCCCGCCGGCGTCAATCTTGGGTCCCAGCCCGACAACTTTGTCCGAAAACTCGATCACTTTCTGATAGTTCTTCAGCTGCCCGTAAGCCTGGACGTAGAGCGGATAAACGTAAATCAGCAAAGCGGAGTTTGGATACTTTGAGACAAAATCGTCCAGCGCTTTGATCTGCTGCGCCGGATTCTTCTCCGCCGCTGCCGCCTGATACGAGTTGTACTCCGCCATGGTATACGGCTGCTTCCCCGCCCCGGCGTCCTGCCCTCCCGCCGCCGGCGCTTGTGGCCGCGCCAGCGCGCTCAGCCCGTTCCCCAGAATCAGACAAAGCGCCGCGACAATCGCGAGGCCTGCCACTTTGCGTGTTCCACTCATTCCCACTCTCCTCGCCCAAGTTTCAAATCTGGATTTTCCGTTGCCGGTCTTCGGTCGACTGCACTTGCCAATAATTGCGGTGCTTCCAAAACTTGGGAATTATAGGAAAAGCCCCGGTCTATCCGCAAGCCATCATCACAGAAAGATTTGCAGCGCCTGTGGAAGCATTCCATGGCCTACGGGCTTCTCTCCGACTTCCCCACCTACCTTCGAGGATCCCAAGCCATGAGGGAACTGCCGAGACTCCTGGATGCTAAGATGAGTTTCGCACAAAAAAGGTGCCAAGCGAGAGGAAGAATTCAAATGTCTCAAAAAGCATCTATGAATTCATCGTCACGCCAAACCTCCCCGCTCTCCGGAGCCGTCGCCCTCGTCACGGGGGGCAATCGCGGCATCGGTCGAGCCATCGCGCTCCGCCTCGCCAAGCTCGGCGCGGGAGTAGCCATCTGTGGACGTGATCCGCAGGCTCTTGCCGCGACCGAAGCCCAGCTTAAGAACTCCGGCGCGCCTATCTTTTCGCAGATTGTCGACGTCTCGCGGTCCGCCGAAGTAACCACCTTCGTGGACAAAACGCAAGCCACGCTCGGTCCGATCTCCATCTTAGTCAACAATGCTGGTATAGGCCTGTTCGGTCCGACCCATGAAAAAACCGAAGCCGACTGGGACCGCGTTCTCAACACAAATCTCAAAAGTGTCTTTTTGGTCTCGCGTGCCGTCGCCCCCACGATGATCGAGCGCGGCTCCGGCGACATGATCAACATCAGTTCTCTGGCCGGCCGCAACGCCTTCGCCGGGGGCGGCATCTATTGCGCCTCCAAATGGGGTCTGTTGGGCCTTTCCGCCTGCATGGCCGAAGATCTCCGCGAGCACGGCATTCGCGTCAGTGTGATCTGCCCGGGCAGCGTGGCCACCGAGTTTTCCGCCCGCGGCCGAAAGGACCCCGCCAAACTGCTTTCACCGGAAGACGTAGCCCACGCCGTGGAAATGATCGTCACCCAAAGCCCCGAAAGCTTTCTCAGCGAAATCCACCTCCGCCCTCTGCGCAAACCGTAGCGCGGATTTTTCACCAGCAAGGAGCTACGCGCGGCGAATCTGTTCTAGGGGCCAAGCGAACTGATCAAGCTGATCAAGCTGATCAAGCTGATCAAGGGGCTTTCACCCGATCCCTTCCGTCCCGTGGTATCTTCGTTAGCGCAATTATTTCCTCTTGACATCAGTCGTCATAACAACTATCGTAGGCCCATGAGTCGCCGTCTTCCCTCCCGCACAGCTCTTCCCGTGGAGGACACCGTTTTCATCTCCCTCCAGAAGACCGCCGACTCCCTCGGCCTCGAAGCCGAGCAGCTGTTCAAACCCCACGGCCTCTCCGGGACGCACTACAATGTCCTCCGCATTCTCCGCGGCGCCGAACCCCAGGGCCTCGCTTGCCGGGCCATCGGCGAACGTATGATTTCTCACGACCCCGACATGACGCGACTCCTCGACCGCATGGAAAAGCGCGGCCTCATCTCGCGGGCTCGCCAGACCGATGACCGCCGCGTCATCAAAACCCGCATCACCCCCGCGGGCCTAACTCTTTTAAAAAGTCTCGATCAGCCTGTTCGCGAGCTTCACAAGCGTCAGTTCCACCACCTGCCCGCTCGAAGCTTAAAGACCCTCGCCCAGCTGTTGGAGGAAGTCCGCGCCCGCGAACGGGAGTAAACATTAAATCTGCTCACACGCAGCATCACCTAAGGAGGCAACACCTATGGGCCAAGTTTTCTTTCGTATCGCCGTCGTCGCCGGATTGGCAGCGGCTCTTTCCCTGCCTGCCGCCGCGGCAACTTCCACCTGGCAAATCGACCCCGCGCATTCGGCGGCACAATTCGCCGTCAAGCATTTGGCCATCTCCACGGTTCGCGGTGCGTTTACCAGCGTCAAGGGAACCGTTCAGTTCGACGACAAAGACATCACCAAATCGTCCGTGGACGTTACGATTGAAGTCAATTCCGTGGACACCCGCCAGCCTGACCGCGACAAGGATCTCCGCAGCGATCATTTCTTCGACGCCGAACACTTCCCCACCATTACATTTAAGGCCAAGCGCGTCGAACAGGTCTCTCCCGGCAAACTGAAAATCACCGGCGACCTGACCATTCACGGGACCACGAAAGAAGTCGTGTTGGATGTGGATGGTCCCACCGGCCCGGTCAAGGATCCCTGGGGCAACCAGCGCATGGCCATCAATGCCACTACCAAGATCAACCGCCAGGATTTTGGCGTGAAGTGGAACGCTACCATGGACAATGGCGGTGTCGTGGTTGGCGACGAAGTCTCCATCACCATCGACGCCGAAATGGTTCAGAAGGCCGCCAAGTAGTCAGGCGCAAGCAGTCCGGCCCCAGTAATCAGACTCGTAGCAAGCAGTCCCAAGCAAGCAGGCACATAAACGCCGCTGGCCTTGACGGCGGAAGACTCGGCCTCCTCCGGAGCGAAGCGCTAGGTTTCCCTTCGCTCCGGGCCAAGCCAGAAAATGAAGTAAGAGTACATTGCGATTTGGCGCGTGTACCTCCCACCGGCGCTCGATCATCGAATCTGTGAATCCGTCCAAGGAGGAAACCCTTGCAGAAACCGGCTTCCATAGATTTCCCCGTGCACGATCTCATACGCCATCGCTGGAGCCCTCGCGCCTTTGCCAACAAACCCGTCGAACCCGCGGTTCTAGCCAGCCTGTTCGAAGCCGCGCGCTGGGCTCCCTCCAGCAACAACGAACAACCCTGGGCCTATCTCGTGGCCACAAAAGACGATGCCGAAGCCTACGCGAAAACGCTCAGCGTTCTCGTGGAATTCAACGCCAGCTGGGCCAAAGACGTCCCAGTTCTCTTTCTTGCCGTCGCGGGCCTCAAATTCCACGCCAATGGCACTCCAAATCGCAACGCTTTCTACGACACCGGAGCCGCCACCGCGCTGCTCACCGTGGAAGCCACTCACAGAGGTCTTAGCGTTCACCAAATGGCCGGCTTCGACCCCGCCAAAGCCAAACAAGTCTTCGAAATTCCCGAGGACTGGGAGCCCATCGCAGCCATCGCCTTAGGCTATCCCGGAGATCCCAATTCGCTCCCGCAAAAACTGCGCGATCGCGAGGTTGCTCCGCGAACACGCAAGCCTTTAACTGAGTTTGTCATGTCGGGGCGCTGGGGGCATACTTCTCCTATCGTCTCTCGATAGTCGTTTAGAAAAGTTACAGAGGACTCTGCCCCGCCAAATGCACCGCACGCTAGAATTCCTCCTCCATCACGGCCATATCGTCTTGCTCGTCTGGGTCTTCGCCGAACAGGCCGGAGTCCCCGTTCCTTCGCTTCCGCTGCTGCTGGCCGCAGGCGCACTGGCCGGCTCCCATCAGTTAAATATTTTTGCGTCGCTTTTCATCGTCGCGCTTGCGGCGGTGTCCGCGGATTCCATCTGGTATCAGCTGGGCCTCCGCAAAGGCATCAAAGTGCTGCAATTCCTTTGCAAAATCTCCATCGAGCCGGACTCCTGCGTCCGCCGCACAGAAGGAGTGTTCTCGAGGCAGGGAGCACGTTCGCTTATCTTCGCCAAGTTCCTTCCCGGCCTCAGCACCGTCGCCCCTCCTTTGGCGGGTGTCTTCCAGATGCGCCTCAGGCGCTTTCTGATCTTCGACGTCGCCGGCTCGCTTCTCTGGGCCGCTACTTTCCTCGGCATTGGTTACGTTTTCAGCGGCCAGATCGAGCGCATCGCCGAACATGCCGCCTCCCTCGGTGGCTGGCTCGCCGTCATTCTGGTTGGCGCTCTGGCATCCTATCTGGGATATAAGTTCCTCGCGCGCCGCCGCTTCATGCGCGAACTTCGCATCGCAAGGATCACCGTCGAAGAATTGAAGGAAAAGCTCGACGCCGGCGAGGACGTCGTCATCGTCGATCTTCGTCATTCCATGGATTTCGAAGCCGATCCCGAAACCATTCCGGGTGCCTTCCGCATGGACGCCCAGGAGCTCGAGGAAAAAAACGATCGTCTGCCCCGCGATCGCGAAATCATTCTCTATTGCACTTGACCAAACGAAGCCACCAGCGCCCGTGTGGCGCTCCTCCTAAGAAAACAAGGCATCACGCGTATTCGCCCTCTCGAAGGCGGCTTGGAGGCCTGGCGCGAACACAAATATCCCGTCTCCAACACCAGACTCACGCAAATTTCCACTCAGCTTTAAATTTACGACTCTAGATTTACAACCGCGGCAAGACAATACCGCTCTGCGCCTGGTACTTCCCCTTCTTATCCTTGTAGCTCACTTCGCAATCTTCGTCCGATTCAAAGAAAAGCACCTGGCACAACCCTTCATTCGCATAAATCTTCGCCGGCAAAGGCGTGGTATTGCTGATCTCCAGCGTCACAAACCCCTCCCACTCCGGCTCAAACGGCGTCACATTCACAATAATTCCGCAGCGCGCGTACGTCGACTTCCCCAAACAGATCGTCAAAACATTGCGCGGTATCCGAAAATATTCCACCGACCGAGCCAGCGCAAATGAATTCGGTGGAATCAGGCACGCGTCACCTTTGAACGGCACGAGTGACCTCGGATCGAAATGCTTGGGATCAACAATTGTCGAATTCACATTTGTGAAAATCTGAAATTCGTCCGCCACACGGATGTCGTAGCCATACGACGAAACTCCATAGCTGATCACGCCTTCTCGCACCTGCCGGTCGGTGAACGGCTCAATCATCTTGTGTTCCAGCGCCATTTTGCGGATCCACCGGTCTGGCTTAACGGACATCCACGCCTCCTCAATCATCCTACGAATTTTGCAGCGCCAAAAAAGTTCGCCAAAAGGAAACACAGTGTAGTTTACCCGTCTCGTCTTGACAACCTGTGGCGCACCCTCTAGCATTTGCCACTGAAGCAGGAGGCACGTGTGATCAAGCTGGACATTGTGAACGCGGTTGTAGCCAAAACTCTCATCAGCCGCACCAAAGCCGAGCAAGCTGTCGAAACGGTCTTCGAATCCCTCAAGCAAGCTCTCGGCCGCGGCCAGCGCATCGAACTCCGCCGCTTCGGTGTCTTCAGCGTCAAGCCCCGCAAAACCGGCATCGGCCGCAACCCTCGTACCGGCGAAGAAGTCAGCATCCCCCCCGGCAAAGCCGTCCGCTTCAAACCCGGCAAAGAACTTCAAGGCATCGAGGCGACAAAAAAGCCTTAACCTCTCGCCGCTCGAAACAAGCGTCGCTGCATATTCGGCCGTTGCTAGGTTGTAACGGAACACCCTTCGGGCACGTCGCCTACATAGAGCGGGCCACTGCCAAGAGTCTCCCGCGTGCTCCGGGCTGCCTTGGTTGTATTGCCTTTTGCCGCTCCCGCTCTTGCTCAGGTTTCCCGGGCGAACGCTCTCGCGGCTGCCGGTTGCGCTGCGAATGAAGTTCACTTTGATGTGGTTATTCGAACGGCGACCACGCCTTGCATTCCGCCACACTGGCCGGCGAGATGAAAGGAGAGCCCGACTGGTAGCGAATGATGCCGTCGGAGGTCGAGCAGAAGCTTCTTGTTCCGGTTTTGCTATCCACGGGCGTAGCCACCACTACATATTGCTCGCACAGATGTTGCTTGCAGAAAGATCTAACTCTAAAACGGTATCCGGATTTCGTGCACCAGGCGCCACTCGTACAGCTTTCATTGGCCAAAGTCTCGTCCAGGAAACGCGCGTGCTCTTCGGAACCGGCGCGCGGCCCATGGGGATGCATGCCGAGAGTGGCCAGATCGGGGGCATAGCCTCTTTGCGGATAAACGGCCTCATAGCTAACTTGAGCGGTGTTCACCGTGCGTACGCTACCCACCGCGCTCGCTTCATTGGCAGCGATCGCCGAACGCAGCAAGTTGGGAATCGCGATTGCCGCCACGACCAGAACCGCGCCCAAATCAGACGCGCCACCGCTGCTTGCCACGCGAATGGAACTTTCCTCACCATAGACGCAGACGACCGAGGGCTTTGCACCTCTCGAAATCTGCCGAAGAGACTCCGCCATCTCTGGCGCGATCTGTCGCAATCTCAGCGCAGTCATGGCCACCGGGTCTTGGTAAAAAAACGCAGAGGCCTCCAAGGCGTGGCCGGATGGCAGTGATGCCAGAAGCGCCCTCGATTTTCCCAATGACTCGCCGCGCTGATGCAATCGGACCGCTTCCGCAACAAGTTCACGGCTCGACCCAATGACCAGATACCCATCCACCAGGGCATAGCCGATTTCCATGGGCGCCGGAGAAGAAGGAATTCGCACCGTATTGTAAGTGACGCCATCATCCTCGAACTGCCGCGCTTCGACATGCCCCGCTGCCAGCAACATATTCAACGTTTGCTGCAAATGGTTGGCATCTCGAACGCCAAGGATTGCCCTCCATCCAGGCTTCCCGGGATCCACACTGTCCAGCTCCACGGTGAGCTCACCCCCCAGCGTACGGAGCAAATCGTCCTTCAGGCTGAGTTTCAATATCTTTTCAAAGGCCTCGAGCGATGCAAACGGATTCCCGCTCGACGCACTCTCCAGCTCCTTTAGATCTTCGAATATCCGCGCAGGGTTATTGAGTAGCACGGTGCCCGCCAGTATCGCCTTGGGAGAAACAAAATTCAGACTGTTCAGCGGTCCTGGCTTCGCCAGCCACGATGCCGATCCATGCCGAGGCGACGCAAAACTCAATTCCGTTTCGCTTACATCCCGGCCCGCCACATTTTTGTGGTCCCACACCAAGTACTTCACATCAGCAAATCCGCTGCGCTGGAAAGTCGCGTTCTGCCTAGCTGCAGGGGGAAGTTCACCCATGATCTTTTGCACATCGGCAGCCGCCAGAACTGTCAAGCCTCCCTCATACTCCTTCACCACACGCTGACCAAACGGAGTCGAGACAAATTCCCGGCCATGGCGGTCCAGCCGGGCATTAAAGCTACGCAGCGTGACCAGATCGACTGCTGCAACAACGAAATCAGGCCGTACCAGAACGACAAAGTCCTGCGACGAGCCAGAGTCCTTTGCAGCAGCGAGTTCCTCGAGGTCTAAAACACGCACACCTTGCTTCGATCCTCGGCCAAGTTGAGCGATCGTTTCCTGAAGGAATTTTTTCAGCCCCGTCTTGCGAACCTCCGCAACAAGCAACAAGCTGGGATTCCGGCCTTCCAGTGAGCCTGCTACAACAATTTCTTCACCCAGATACTGGTGAAGTTCGGAGAACTTTTCCAACGAATCTTCCAGCTTTGGCCCGGCCGCGGCCAAGTCCCCATGTTGCCACCAGTCGCGCAGCAGTGCGCTCTCCTGCAACTCCTGCCGATAGATTTTCAGCGCTTGTTCGGTCACCTCGCCGTAGTTGGAAAACGCGACATAAGACACCGTTGACTCCGCCAAAAGGGGCAAGATACGGCTTTCGCTTCGCCTCGGCGGAAACTGGATGTTTTGCTGGAGTTTCTCGACTAACCTGCCGAACTCCGGTAACAATCCGGGATATTTGTCTAGGTCCTTGGACCACGGCATGTCGGGCGAGGTTCGAGGAGTAGTCTGCGCACGACAACCCGGCGCCACGAGAACGACCGCGGCAATGCCGGTTGCGCACCTGAGGAAACAATGCCGTTTAACCCAAAGGTTTTCGGTGAACCCCATCCGTTTTGCACTCCGTCCGGGAATAATTCAGGATAGTCCGCCCGCCCCGCCATTGCCATCACAACGCTTGACGATGGCTGTCGTGGTGCTACTTGAGTCACTGTCCACTCGGACAGCATCTATCCGTCGCCAAAAACCGCCAACCGGACAAAGCCTTATGCGCCATCTCTCAAACTGAATCTCGCTCCCGATTTGACCCGCTGGCGCAAACTCCTCCACTTATGCTGTACTAGTCTTTGGTTAACCTTTTCGAGCTTCGATCTCTTTGTGACGACACCACCTTCTGATTCCGCACTAGACACTCTCCCAATCCCCAATGATTGGAACGCCCTTCACCCGCGTGCGCAGTTTTACGTTCCCGTCCTCCCGCGCCCTTCCGTCAAATCGCTCATCCTAGCTGTCGCCCTGTTTTTCGTGACGCTCTGCACCTGCTTGACCGCAGGCACGCAATTCGCCGTCGCCTATGCCAACAATCAAGCGGCTTCCATTGACGAGTTTCTCCGCGCCTTCACTCTCTTCTACAGAAATCCCGTAAGCCTTCTCGCTGGCCTGCCCTTCGCGGCCACCCTCTTAACCATTCTTCTCGCCCACGAACTGGGCCATTTCTTCGCCTGCCGCCACCATCACATTCGCTCCACCTACCCCTTCTTCATCCCGTTCCCCTCGCTAATTGGCACCTTCGGCGCTTTCATCCTAATTCGTTCACCGATTCGCACCACCCGCGCTCTGTTTGATGTAGGCGCCTCCGGCCCGCTAGTCGGTCTTATCTTTGCCGTTCCGGCCCTAGTCTATGGTGTACTCCATTCGAGCATCGTTCCCGCAATCGCAAATTCCGATCCCACTCAGAACACCGTCATCTTCGGCACTCCCTTACTTCTCCGCCTTCTCGATGCCCTCATTCATCCCGGCGTCAATCCCCACTTTCTTCTGCTTCCCCCAGTGGGCCGCGCCGCCTGGGTCGGTCTTTTCGCTACAAGTCTGAACCTCCTCCCCGCCGGGCAGCTTGATGGAGGCCACATCCTGCGATCCGTTAGCCCCGGCTTTCACCGCATCACCAGCATCCTCGTTCCGCTGGCTCTTCTGCCGCTCGGTCGTATCTGGTTTGTCTGGTATATTTGGGCAGGCCTCCTTTTGGCTCTTCGTTTCCTCCGCACTTCCCCAATCTACGACCCCATCCCCCTCGACCCCCCGCGCCGTCTGGCCGCCTTTCTAACCCTGGCTGTCTTCATCCTCTGCTTCATGCCCGCCCCCATCATTGGCCTTTAGCCTTCTCCGACCAATCCTCCACTCCCAAGTCCTTCGCCCTCACAAGCTTTCGCCCTCTAATCCCGCGCGTCCACCCTAATTTGAACCGCTTGAGGATACAGGGCCAGGCACACCGCGCCAGATGAATGACAGCTGCTACCATCCAACTCTCAAGCTAGAGTCGCTCGATCTAAGGTCAAACGAACTGTCCGCCAAACTTTCGATTGACCATCCCCCAACTCGGGCTATCATGCATCCTTCGAAGAGCCCCAAGGTCCGCGCCGCCAACTAATGCCACCCCTTCTCCGAACCCTCCGCCTACGCGACCTCTTCCTACTCTTCGTTGGCTCCGTCATCGGCTCCGGCATTTTTCTAACTCCCGGGCTGATCCTTCGCCAACTAAACGGCTCGGTGGGCTTCTCACTTCTAGTGTGGATCGTCGGCGGTACTCTCTCTCTCCTCGGCGCCCTAACTTACGCCGAGTTAGCGGCCACAAACCCTGAAGCCGGTGGTCTCTATTGCTTCATCCGCGACGGCTTTGGTCGCATTCCGGCATTCCTTTACGGCTGGTGCCTGTTCTTGGTCATCGCCAGCGGCTCGGTGGCCGCCCTAGCACGGGCCTTTACAGAACATCTCGCGGAAATCATTCCACTCTCGACCGTCGGAAAGACCGCCCTCTCCGTCGGGATGATTGCCGTAGTCACCGCGGTAAACGTCTGGGGGACCCGCAAGAGCTCTAACCTCCAAAACTGGACCACGCTAGTCAAAGTCGGCATTATCGTCATTCTAAGTGCCATTCTTCTCTCGCTAGGACGCCACGCTGGAGACCTGCCTTCCGCCCTCGGCTCCACGCAACACGGCGTCGGCCTGCTGTCCAGCTTTGGCCTAGCCATGATTTCCGTCCTGTGGGCCTATGAAGGCTGGCAATTCGGCACCTACAGCGCCGGCGAAGTCGTCCATCCGCAAAAGGCCTTCCCACGCGCCTTCCTGCTGGGCTCGCTAGTTCTAGCAGGCCTCTATCTAATCGCCGTAGTCGCGTATCTGGTAGCCCTGGGCCCCGCGGGCGCCACCGCCAGCAACACGATTGCTTCCACATCCGTAGGCGTCGTCATTGGCCGCAGAGCTGAAATCATTGTCGCGCTCACTATTCTCATCTCTACCTTCAGCGCAGCAAACAGCGTCATCCTCACCGCCCCCCGCGTCTTCTACGCCATGGCCAACGACAACCTCTTCTTCAAAAAGCTTGCCGAAGTCCATCCGCGCTTCCAGACTCCCGCCGCGGCCATTGTAGCGCTGGGCGTTTGGTCCGCGGTCCTGGCCTGTGCCGGCAAATTCGCCGAGCTAATCGGCGGCGTCATCTTCATCGGCTGGATTTTCTACGGCTTAGGAGCAGCCGCCATTTTCCCGTTGCGCCGCGCGGGCCAAGGCCTAGCCATTCCCTATCGCGTCCCCGGCTATCCCTGGACGCCCCTCCTCTTCGTACTCGCAGCCGCAGCCATCGTGGGCAACGCCATCGTTGTCGCCCTCTTCGACCCGAAACAATTCGCTAACCTGGCCGTCGCCATCGCGCTCTTCGTTCTAGGCCTCCCCGCCTACTTTTTCTGGCGCAAACGCGCCGCCCCGGCTCGGTGAACGGCGATGGCCTTCACCGAAACCCGTTCACCGAAAGCTCCCGCTTTCGGGTGATCCGCTTTCTCTCTAGTTTCTCGTGTGGGGACGCAGCACGCCGCGCCCGTTCGGCAGGATAAATCTTCTTACCGCGAATACTTCAATCCGGAGGATGAGATGTTGCCAGCATTTTCTGAGCTGCGATACGAACTTTGCGGGCCAGCTCGCTTCCCGGACCGTTCGGCTGCAATTTCAAATAAATATCCAAGTCCGCGATCTCCGCCCGATAGTCGCCTTTACCCTCGGCCACGTCGGACAACACAAGATAAGCACCCGCGAAGTTTGGATTGCGGAGTAGTGCCTCATGCACGCTTTTCTCGGCCTCGTCCAACCGATTGAGCTGCTTAAGCGCTTGACCCAAAATGACGTATCCTTGGGGCGAGGCGCCCTGCAATTCCAATCCCCTGCGAATGACTTTCTCCGCCTCGACCGGCCGGTTTTCCTGGCACAAAAGGTAGCCGTATCCGAACTCTGCCATGGCGTACAGCCCGCCGCTCAGATCGATGGCCGTCTGAAAAGCTTTTGCCGCTTCATCCATGTGGCCCATGGTCATTTCCGCCACGCCCATATTGTAATAAGACTCGAAATATTCGGGGAACCCCTCATTGGCCTTTGTGAAGTGGCTTAGGCTCCCCGCAGGATCATTCTTTGCTAATCGCTGCAATCCCTTCTGGAACTCATCCTGTGCCCTGCGGGGGATTTTCAACTCCCGCACCGAAACTGTGTTACTGCTCTGGCGAATCGGCGCCGATCTGCCTTTCAAATACACGACGAGCTTCGCAGAGGGGCCGTCGAGCTGTGCACTGGTTTGGGCTGCCTCGTATCCCTCTTCATCTACCGCGATGTCGTAGGTCCCTCGCGGAAGATTCTGCACTCGAAAGTGCCCCTCGAAATCCGTCAAAACACTCCGAAATACTCCGGCAACGCGCGATTTCAACTTCACGGCCACCTGGCTCGCTGGCCGTTTGTCCGCCTCGAGAAGCACGGTCCCCGAGATCTCCCCTTCTACTCCCTCAAGGCTGGACACTTGCGCCTTCGCGCATGGCGCCCAGGCTGTCATCAGTGTGAGGTTCAGGATCAAGTTCAGAACAAGGATCGCGAGAAAACTTGCCCCAGGAGGTGACTTCTCGACTTTCGACAATTCTACCCGCATGTTGACCTGCTGCGCACTCTTGAGAGGGGGGGCCTCGGAGATTGAGCGGTTGGGGGAGTTATTCCGTGCGGTCGCGAGCGGCTACTTCTACGACTCAGTCCAGGCTGCGTTCGTAGTTTCGCCAGCGCCGCCGGTGCACCTTAACGCCTCGATGCCAACCGTCGCGTGCTGAGGAATACTAGGCGCGACGAAAATCCCTTGTCAGTCCTATATTGCACACAGCCGGTTGCAGGTCAAAATATCCGGCGATTACTCGGCTTCGATACAGCCATTATTTTTAGGAACTTTTTCTGTCTCCCCGGTGTCAAACGAACTAGGCTGGGATTCGCTCGAAGTCCGTCTGTTCGCAGGAAGGCGCCCGATGCTCGAAGCGCGAGGGCTGACGAAGTATTACGGCTCGGTGCTTGCTGTGCAAAGCATCGACTTCGGTCTCGAGCCCGGCCAAGTCCTCGGCTATCTCGGCCCAAACGGCTCAGGCAAAAGCACCACCGTAAAGATGCTCATCGGCCTGCTGGAACCCACCAGCGGCCAGGTTCTGTTTCATGGCAAAAATATTCAGCACGATCTCGTCGGCTACCGCAGACACCTCGGCTACGTCCCCGAAGAAGCCAATCTTTATCCCTACTTAACCGGCCTCGAATATCTCGAACTGGTCGGCACTGTTCGCGGCATGTCTCCGCCGCGTATGAAGGCGAAACTCGATTCCTTCCTCGAACTGTTTTCTCTTTTTCCGCATCGTCACGTCGCTCTCAGCTCTTATTCCAAAGGCATGCGCCAACGCATCCTTCTCATCTCCGCCCTTATGGACAACCCAGATGTCCTCATCCTCGACGAGCCCCTCTCCGGCCTTGACGTGACTAGCGCTCTTATCTTCAAGAATCTTATTCAATCCCTCAGCGCACGAGGCAAAACTATTTTTTATTGCTCTCACGTTCTCGAAGTCGTCGAAAAAGTTTGTTCGCGCCTGCTGATTCTCAGAAAAGGCCAAGTCATCGCCAGCGGTTCCACCGAAGAAGTTCGCCAGCGCATCGGCCAGACTTCGCTAGAAAACATCTTCCTTCATCTGGTGGAAGATAGAGACGTCGCTCAAATTGCGGACAATATCGTCGATGTGATGGTTTCGTCTTGATCGCCCGCGCAAAACAGACTCTCAGCGCGGCCTGGGAATCTTACTCTCGCCGGCCGTTCGCGACTCTTCTGCGCGTCTTCATTGGCCGCGTCTTCCATGGGGGCGGAGACTCCGGCGCTTCCGAGATGGATGTTGCTCTCGGCGTCATTCTGATTCTGCTCGCCATGCCCGGCGTCCTCGTCTCTCTACTTCTGTTTGAGAAATACGGCTCTCTGGTCCGCTGGATGCGCGGTGATGGCGCCTTCGACCCATTCACCGCCACCATCCCGGATGAATATTTCTTTATCGTTTTGAGCATGGTGGTCACCGGCGCCGCCGCCGTCTGGCGCTGGGACGCGCTCTTTCTCGACCGCCGCGACTATTCCAACATCGTTCCTCTGCCCATCTCGCTCCGTCGCATCTTTCTAGGAAATCTCGCGGCCATTTTCCTCCTCGCCGTCGCGCTCACTCTCGATGTGAACGCCGCCAGCTTCATTCTTTTCCCTGTGGCGGTAGTCGGCTCGCAGGTCTCTCTCGCAGTGTTCCTGCAATTCGCCACAGGCCACGCTCTGACGGTCATTCTCGCCAGCGCTTTCAGTTTCTTCGCGGTCTTCGCCCTAATCGGCCTTCTTATGGCGCTCCTTCCTTATGCGCTCTTCCGTAGCATCTCGCTCTACGTCCGCTTTCTGATCGCGCTTTTTCTTTTCGCGCTTCTCGCCACCAGCTTTGCGGTCACTTCTTTCCTCGGCCAGCTCGCGGGCATCAGCAAGTTGGCCGTCAATCTGTTGCCGCCGGTCTGGTTCCTGGGCATAGGCCAGACTCTCTGGGGGAACGGCCACAATCCGTTTTTCGCAGCGATGACTCGCACCGCGGTCCTGGCCCTCGGGATCTCTCTCGTTGTGGCCATCCTGTCCTACGCTCTCAGCTTTCGCCGCTCCTTCATCCGCATTCCAGAGACTGCGGAAGTCGGCCCCCTCCCGCGCTCGCAATTTCATTTGCTACACGGCACCTTTCTTAACCGCACAATCCTTCGCGATCCGCCGCAACGGGCCTGCTTCCACTTCATCACGCGAACGCTCCTTCGCAGCGAAGCACACCTGCAGGTCGCTTCAGCCTTTGTCGCCATGGGGCTAGTTGTAAGCGCACAATCCTTCGCGTCGGCGTTCCACGGGAATGCCGCGGCCATGCTGCGCAGTCCCAACGCGGATCTGCTTTCCATCCCCTTCATCCTGAGCTTCTCTATCGTCGTCGGAATCCGTCTCAGCTTTGAAATCCCCACGGACCTCCGTGCCAATTGGGTCTTCGCCCTCTGGATTGACCCCAACACTCTCGAAACGCGCTCTATCGCCAGAAAAATCCTTCTCACTTTTTCTCTACTCCCGCTCGCCCCCGTCTGCTTCCTCAGTTCCTGGATCCTCTGGGATCTAAGCACCGCGTTCTTGCACTCCGCTGTCTTTGCCGCTTGTACCATCGCACTTGTTGAACTCCTTTTGCTACGCTTCCGAAAAATTCCTTTCACTTGCTCGTACCCGCCGTTCCAAAGCCATTCCGCCCTGGTTTTCGTGGCTTATCTTTTCAGCTTCGTGATTTTCAGTTCTTATCTTCCCGATCTCGAACGGTGGTCCCTAGGCGATCCCTGGCGCGCCATGCTCTTCATCCCGCTCGTAACGGTCATCCTTCTGGGCGTCCACTTCTACCGAAAGCAAATGCTCGACATGGACAAACATCTCATCTTTGAAGAAATATCTGCATCAAACTTTTGATTTCGTCTGCCAACTGTTTTCATTGCAAGATCTTTCATCGAGCCCCTCGCTGTCACTTATAATCCGAACCTCAAATGACCTCTACGGCTGAACCCAGCACCGCGAACGCCAATCCGAACGCTCTCCTCACAAGCGATCTTTCCGTCGCATGGGTTCTCGCAGCCGCCGCAGTCCTGCTGCAAATGCTTACCAACGCCCGCTACGGCTACTTCCGCGATGAACTCTATTTCCTCGCCTGCAGCGACCATCTCGCTTGGGGCTACGTCGACTTCGCCCCGCTCGTTGCTCTCCTTGCGCGCGCCAGCCGCGCAGCGCTGGGTGATTCTCTGCACGCCATTCGATTTCTGCCGGCACTCGCCGAAGGCGGGCAAATCCTCATCACCGGCTTTATGGCCCGCGAACTCGGCGGCAAACGCTTCGCTATATTCCTCTCCGGCCTTTCCGTCCTGCTGGCTCCCGTGATCCTCGGCAACGCCACTCGGCTCTCCATGAATCCGTTCGAGCCGCTCTTCTGGATGGGTGCTGCCTACTTCCTTTTGCGTGCCATTAATCGGGACCAACCAAAACTCTTGCTCGCCAGCGGCGTGCTCCTCGGCCTTGGACTCGAAAACAAGCATTCCACCGCTTTCTTTCTGGTCAGTCTCACGATCGGCCTGCTGCTCTCACCCAGCCGCCGCTTGCTCCTAACCCGGTGGTTCTGGCTCGGTGCGGCCATCGCGTTCCTTATCTTTCTCCCAAATCTCGTCTGGCAATACACGCACCATTTCCCCACGCTCGAAGCTCTCAGCAACGTGCGAAAAACTCACAAGAACATAGAACTTCCTCCACTCCCTTTTCTGCGCCAGCAAATCATGATGTTGCTGCCAATTAGCGCCCTGGTCTGGATTCCCGGCCTGGCCTTTTTGCTCTTGAACGCCAAAGCAAAAAAATATCGCTGCCTGGGCATAACCTATCTGGTATTTCTGGCGGTGATGATGATTCTCAAAGGCAAGGACTACTACCTGGCGCCCATCTATCCCATGCTCTTCGCGGCCGGCGGCGTTTTCTGGGAAGCCCAGATCGGCGCGCGCCCACGCATGCTCTGGATCAAGGTCGCTCTTCCTGCCGCAGTCTTCGCTCTCGGCGTAATCGCGATCCCGCTCGATGTTCCTGTTCTGCCAGTCGACAAAATCGTTCCATACATGCAAGCCCTCGGCGTCAAAATGTCGCGCACCGAAGTGCAGGAGAGGGGGCCGCTGCCGCAGCACTTCGGCGACGAATTCGGCTGGGAGGAAATGGTCGCTGCCACCGCCGCAATCTACAACTCCCTGCCGGCCGAAGAACGCTCCAAGACCGGCATCCTCGCCGGCACCTATGGCGACGCCGGGGCCATCGACTTTTTTGGCGCCCGTTATGGCTTACCGAAATCCATCAGCCCTCACCAGAATTACTACTACTGGGGGCCTCGCGAATACACGGGCGAAAGCCTGATCCTCCTGCATTACGATCTTGTTGACGCTCAACACGGGTGCCAAAGCGTCGAGACAGGGCCCACTCTCAACCATCCTTACGCCATGCAGGAAGAGCACTACACGATTCTGGTCTGCCGCAGGTCGAAGATTCCGCTCGCCGAGGCGTGGTCCCGCCTCAAAGTTTGGAACTGACCGAGAATTCACATTCACGCTAGGCAGAGCCAATCGCTCGCGGCACTGGCTCGAAAGTCTCGTCTTCGGCATGCTGATACACTAAATCGCGAAATGAATTCAGTTTTCTGCAATGTGGCTCTGGCCGTTCCGCTGCGCACGACCTTTACGTACGCCGTGCCCGAAGCGCTGCACGAATCCATTCAGCCGGGCAGCCGAGTACTTGTTCCATTCCGAAAGAAATCGATGATCGGCGTGGTCGTTAACATGGCCGCCGAGGCACCCGCGAACGCCAAGGTCCGCGAGGTCACCAAGGCGATGGAATTTGGCCCGGCACTCACTCCCAAGCTGATGGAGCTCGGGCAGTGGATTGCGAATTATTACCTCGCTCCTATCGGAGAAGTTTTCCGAGCCATGTTGCCCCCGGTCACGGAGCTGAACTTGCGCCGGGAGATTGTTTTGACCTCGGAGGGGAAGAGCGCGGCCGAGAGTCTCGGGGGAGGGGAGCTTTCTCACGGTTTGCGTGCTCGAGAAGCAGCGTTCCTCGGAAGAGCAAACGCAAAGAAAAGCCCAGTTCTCGTCAGCCTGGCGACGAAGATGGGCATCTCCTCCGCTGCTCTAGAACGGTTGCGGCGGCTCGGCGTGATCGAAATTCGAGAGACTTTGCGGGATACCAGAAGGAAATCGCAAACCATCGTTCGATGGAAAGGCTTTCCAGACGGAATCCAGAAAACGCTTAGGGAAAAAGAAGAACAGGTCCGGGCGCTGCTTGAAGTAGAGCGCGGGCCGCTGCCCATGCCGCAATTGCTTAAGCTCGCCCAGGTTTCGCGGCGTTTGGTCGAGGGCATGCTCGCGGATAAATTGCTGGAGAGCTGGGAAGAACCCGTCGATCCCGCGGAAGATCCGTTTGACACGGGCTACACGCCACCCGCGCATCGACTGAACGAAGAGCAAGAGAGCGTGATGAAGAGTATTCGCGCGCGGTTTGAGCTGGGGGAATTCGGTGTGCAGTTGTTACACGGCGTGACGGGTAGTGGAAAGACCGAAGTGTATTTGCGTTGCGTGCAGGAAACTCTCGCGCGCGGGAAAACCGCGATCATCCTCGTGCCGGAAATCGCGCTGACTTTGTGGATCGGCCGGCAGTGCCGTTCTTGGTTTGGAGCGAAATACGAAGGCGTTGCGGTTTTACATTCCGCGTTGAGCGACCTCGAGCGCGCCAGGGAGTGGTGGCGCGTCCGCAACGGCGAGGCGCGCGTCGTGGTCGGGACGCGCTCCGCAGTGTTTGCACCGCTCGAGAATCTCGGGCTGATCATCGTCGATGAAGAACAGGAAAATAGCTACAAGCAGGAAGAAACCCCGCGCTATCACGGGCGCGACGTGGCCATCGTGCGCGCCAAAAGCGAAGGTGCGCTGGCGCTGCTAGGTTCGGCCACTCCTTCGCTAGAAACCTACCACCACGCGCGCAACGGAAAATACGATCTGCTCACTATGTCTTCGCGGGTCGAGAATCGCGCGCTGGCGAGCGTGGAAATTGTCGACCTCCGCGAGGACTTCCAGAAAACGCATCAGACCAGCCCCATTTCCGCATTACTGCACGCGGGAATACAGGAATGCCTGGCCAACAAAACGCAGGCGCTGGTGCTCATCAACCGCCGCGGGTATTCGTGGTTTGTTTTGTGCCGAAGCTGCGGGGCCAGCGTGCACTGCGCGAACTGCAGCATTTCGATGACCTATCACAAGAGCCGCAACCGGTTGGAGTGCCACTATTGCGGCTCCCTCCAACAGGTGCCGAAGCAATGTCCGAAATGCCAGTCGCAATATGTCTATTTTTTTGGAGAAGGCTCTGAACATCTCGAGGAAAGATTGCGAAAGGAATTTCCGGGAGCGCGCATCGCGCGGCTCGATCGCGATACTGCTCGAACCAAGCGGCAATATCAGGAGACGCTCGGCGCGTTTGCTGGCGGCGCGCTGGATATTTTGGTCGGTACGCAAATGCTCGCCAAGGGGCACGACTTCCAGCGCGTTACTCTGGTCGGCGTAGTCTCCGCGGATTCGTCGCTAAGCATGCCTGATTTTCGCGCCGCAGAACGCACGTTTCAGCTGTTGACGCAGGTCGCGGGACGCGCGGGGCGCGGCGAATTGGCGGGGCGCGTTCTGATCCAAACCTATTATCCCGAGCACTACGCAATTCAAGATGCCGTGAAACAGGATTACGCTTCGTTTTTCGAGCGCGAAATGCATTTCCGCAGGATGATGGCGTATCCACCGCTCACTTCGCTGGCCAATGTCATCGTGCGAGACGTGAACCTCGAAAAAGCGATTCGCTACTCACGCCAGCTCTCCGAATATTTTTCACCGCACGATGGGCACACCGTGCGCATTCTCGGTCCGGCGACCGCGCCGCTCGCGCGCCTGAAGAAAGAATATCGCTTCCAGTTTTTGCTGAAATCGCCAAAACGCTCGATCCTGACAAAACTTTTGAGCGGAGCCATGACTTTCTCGGATGCGCAAGAGATTCCGCATACGGCGGTGCTCGTCGATATGGATCCTCTGAGTCTGCTCTAGATTTGCGCTAATTGGGGGCCAGAGTAGCGGCTAGCGGCTGATCAGAAAAATCCCGGCGAAAATCGAGACAATTCCGAGCCACTGCCAGCGCGAAACATGTTCTCGCAGAACTACGGCAGCCAGGCCCACGGTCACGGCTCCATAGAGCGAAGCCAGCACGCTGACCACGGCCACTTGCTCGATTTGCATTCCGAAGTCGTTCAGGACGAACGCGCCCGTATCCGTCAAGCCCATGCCGAGAATCCAGCCACTTACGCGGCCTGTCGGCGGCCGGATGGGCTTGCGGGCTGCCAAAATCAAAATGGCCGTGAGCGCTGAACTGGTGAGCCGGATGAGCCAAACCGTTTGCGTCGCACCGGTAACGGGCACGATGCGCACGCCGAGCAGCCAGAATAAAAATCCGAATCCAACGGCGGAACAGAGCGCCCACCCAATTCCTCGTCCGCTGCGCCGCAAACCTTCCACATCGTGGTCTTCGGGCGCTCTTTCCCCTCCCGCTACGAACACCACGCCCAGCAGAGTGCACGCAATTCCCACCGCGCGTGCCGCTCGCAAGTGTTCCCCACTCAAGAGAGAAAGGAGCACGGTCAGGACCGGATAGCTCGCAGAGATCGGCGCAACAACTGCCAGCTTGCCGATTTCGAAAGAGCGGTAGAGCGACAGCGTTGAAAAAGCGTTAATGATTCCGGCGAGCGCGCCCCACGCCCACGGTGGCCAGCCGGAACCGTCGGCGAGATGGCCCCAGCCGCCGAGCCAGGGAAGGGAAAGTGTGAGCAGAAGGAAACCGCTGAACTGCATGTACAGCATGGTTCGAAGAGTTCCGATGCGGTTGGTGGCGAAACGGGCGAGAAAATCCGAACCGCCCCAAGAGAGAGCCGTCAGGAGGCCCAGCAAAATTCCCATGACGGACTATGAGGACTTTCCCGCTTCGGCGGACTTGCCTTTCTTCACTTCCAGGCCGAGGACCGCCATGACTTTTTGCAAATCTTTCCAGACTTCGCTTTTCGCGCTGGGATTGCGCAGCAGATAGGCGGGATGATACGTGGCCATTAATTTTCTTCCGCGAAATTCAAGCCACTGGCCGCGGAATTGAGAAATGCCACGGTTTGTTTCGAGAACGGTCTGCGCGGCCGTGCTTCCGAGGCAGACGATAACCTTGGGCGCGATGGCATCAATCTGGCGCAGCAAGAATGGCGAGCACTGCTCCACCTCATCTTTTTCCGGGGCACGATTTTCAGGGGGACGGCACTTCACGACGTTGCAAATGTAAACGTCTTTTCTTTCTAGCCCCATCGCTTCAATCATCTGGGTCAGAAGTTTACCCGCGCGGCCGACAAACGGCAGGCCCTGCATGTCTTCGTCGTGCCCGGGCCCTTCGCCAACGAACACCAGTTCGGCTTTGGGATGGCCGTCGCCGAAGACAATTTTGTTGCGCGTGGTGTGGAGTTTGCAGCGCGTGCATTCGCCGAGGTCGGTTCGAATCTTGAGCAGCGTGTCGTCGGGAACCTTGCCAAAGGCCTCGAAGAGCGAGGGGGCCGCGGGGACCGGCAGAGGCTGGTAGGCAACTCGCGGCGCTGTTTGGGCGACTTGCGCGGGAAGGGTTCGCGGCGCAGGTTGTATGGCCGGGGGTAATTCCGGCTTTCGGATGGACTTCGGCAAGGCCACTTCCTCCGGGGAGATTGCTCGGCTGATTGGTGCTTCAAAAGATTCTGCGGCAGGCGTTGCGATTGACAGCGCGTGCGGGGCGCCGCGGTCTTTGTAGAACAGGCCAACGCCGAGGTCTTCGTAGAAATGCAATCGTTCGGAGAGTTTTTTATGGAGAGTTTCCGGGATGCGCTCGGCCATGATGGGTTCAGACCGCAGAGCGATTAGCTTCTGTTTTGTAACGCAACACGCCGCGCAGGCGCAACACTTCATCGAGGATGCGCTGGGCAACTGCACTCTTGCCGAGCTTCGGCAGGGCCACATCGCGGCCATCGCGCGAGAACAACGTAACGATGTTGGTGTCGTGATCGAAGCCGGCGCCTTCGGCGGTTACGTCGTTCGCTACGATAAGATCGGCGTTCTTCGCAGCCAATTTTTTGCGGGCGTTCTCGGCGACGTGCTCGGTCTCCGCAGCGAATCCAACAATGAGCCGGTCGCCTTTCGTTTCGGCGGCTTCCGCCAAAATATCGGGTGTGGGCTCGAGGCGGATGGTCAGCGGCTCTCTGTTTCGCTTCATTTTTTCCGCTTGCGTTTCGGCAGGGCGATAGTCGGCGACGGCTGCAGCAAAAATCGCAATGGTGCTTTCGGGAAGGCGGTCGAGGACCGAGAGGCGCATCTGTTCGGCGGTTCGCACGGAAACGCGCTCGACTCCGGCGGGTGTGTCCAGATTACCGGGACCGCTCACGAGACTTACTTTCGCGCCGCGGCGCGCGGCTGCTGCAGCCACGGCATAACCCATTTTGCCGGAGGAACGGTTAGTCAAATAACGAACCGGGTCAAGGTCTTCGCAAGTTGGACCTGCGGTGACCAGCAGGGTCTCACCTTCGAAATCTTTCTGTGTGTGGAGGGACTGGCGAACTGCGGCGAGGATTTCCTGCTGTCCAGCGAGGCGGCCTGCGCCGATCATTCCGCACGCCAAATAGCCTTCCTCGGGATTGACGATTTTCACGCCGCGAGCGCGAAGCATTTCGATATTTTCCTGCGTCGCGGGGTGATTCCACATGTTGACGTTCATCGCCGGGGCGACGACTACGGGCGCCGTCGTTGCCAGATAAAGCGTAGTGAGAAAATCGTCTGCCATGCCGCGTGCGAATTTCGCGAGAATGTCGGCGGTCGCTGGCGCCACGAGGAGAAGATCGGTGCGCTGGGCTACAGCGATGTGCTCGATTGCGCTTTCGAGGTTGGCTTCGCCAGAAGAGGATTCTTCGAATAGATCCGTGATTACTTTTTGGCCGCTTAGCGCGGCAAACGTCAACGGCGTGATGAATTCACGCGCGCCGCGCGTCATGACGACTTCGACGGTGAACCCGTCTTGTTGGAGAAGGCGGACCAGCTCGGCGGCCTTGTAGGCTGCCACGCCGCCGGTCACGCCAAGGGTGATTCGCATCGGATCCTATCTCTATACAATTCGCCAAGCTCGGGCACGTACCACCGCGCCCCTACAAATTCCACGCACGGCCCTCCCCGCAGCGGCCCCCTGCCGATTACTTGCGGCGCTTGTTGCCGTCCTTGTCTTCATCAATCGAATCCGGCTCGACGAAATCGTACTCGAGCAGGCTGTGTTCGAGTTCTTCGCAGGCGATGCGAGTCGCCTTGAGCGTTCTCGGGTTCTCAATGAGCGACGGGGCGCCCGCCATAATTTGGCGCGCGCGTCTCGCCGCAAGCACAACGTAAGCAAACTGGCTCTCCGGAGCTTTTGTCAGCACAGTCATTTCAGTCTATCCCCCCAAACGATGCCAGAAGTTCTTCCACCCGTGGTCTGCGCCTGGCGCTGGAGCAGCGAATCGCAACGACAATGGCCTGCGCTTCATCTCCCGCGCGTTCGACATCTTCGTTCACGACGCAATAATCGTAATAACGTCCAAATGCGGCAATTTCGTCCCGCGCCTTCGCCAAACGCCGCGCAATTTCTTCGTCAGAATCCTGCCCGCGGCTGCGCAAGCGCCGTTCAAGTTCCGCATGCGACGGAGGCAAAATGAAAATGGCCACCGATTCGGGCAGCTTTTTCTTTACTTGCGCCGCGCCTTGCACATCAATCTCGAGGACCAGGTCGAGCCGTTTCTTCCGCGATTCTTCGAGCCATTTTTTCGGCGTGCCGTACGAGTACTTGCCGAAGACGCGCGCATATTCCAAAAATTCGCCGCGCGCAACCATGGCGTCGAACTCCGCTTCCGTGACAAAATCATAGCATTTCCCGGTGGCTTCGGTCGCCCGGCGCGACCGGGTGGTACACGAGACCGAAGGCATCGTTCCAGGCAAGTCCAAAATCCTCTGCACCAGCGTCGATTTCCCCGAACCCGATGGTCCCGAAACAATCAGCACCAGCGGGGCGAGCTCTCTCTCCGTGCTCATTCGATGTTCTGCACCTGCTCCCGCAGTTTTTCGATCTCCGCCTTGATTTCGAGGGCCAGCCCGGTGATCGTGAGGGCTTCACTCTCGGCGCCGGGTGTTTTCGACAGCAGCGTGTTTGCTTCGCGATGCATTTCTTGCAGGAGAAAGTCCAGCTTTTTCCCCATCTCGCCGGCGCCGTCCAAGAGTTTTCCGAACTGTTGGAGGTGGCTGCGCAAGCGGTCTAACTCTTCACTGATATCGCCACGTTCTGCAAGCAGGGCGGCCTCTTGCGCGAGCCGGGCGGGATCGATTCCGGCGCCGCCGAGCAGTTCCTTGAGGCGCGCATCGAGGCGGCGCGCGAAGACCGGACGGAGCGTGGCGGCGAGTTCGCGGACTTTTTCCGCCTCCTGGCCGATGCGCGCCAGACGCGCGCGCAAATCTTCGATTAGGTGGTGTCCTTCGGCACGGCGCATGTCATCCAGCTTGCGGAGCGCTTCGAGCAGGCAAACGTCCAGCGCTTGCCCGAGGCGTTCTTGATGGTCCTCGGCTTCGGGCACGGCGGCGGAAAGGCCGGCGATGACTCCGGGCAAGCGCAGAATGGCGACCACGTCCACATCGGCCGCGGCTCTGGACACCTGGCGGAATTCTTCCGCCACGCGCATGTAGGTCTGAGCGAGTTCACGGTTCACCTGGACCGGCGCGCCAGCGGCGGGATCGACGTTGACGTGAACCTCTACGTGGCCGCGGTGAATACGATCTCGCAGAACCTGGCGCAAGCGCAGTTCATAGAGGTCGAAACCTTCTGGAAGGCGGAGCTTCAGATCCAGGAAGCGGTGGTTGACGCTTTTCACGCTGACGCGGACGGCCCAGCCGTTTTGTTCACTGCGTGCCTGGGCGTAGCCGGTCATTGAAAAACATTCGCCGACTTCTTTTGGTAGTACAGAAGATTGGGTCATAGGGTTTCCGCTGGTGCCGTTACGCCGGCCGGCGCTGCCTGTGCCGGTGCGAGAATATCATCGTCCGCAAATTGCAAATCGTGGAGGCGGGCATAAGTTCCGCCACGAGCTATCAGCTCCGCGTGCCTACCGCTCTCGCGGATCTGGCCGTCCTCGAGGACAAGGATTTTATCCGCACGGCGGATGGTGGCCAAGCGGTGCGCGATGACGAAGGTGGTGCGTCCGACCATCAGATTGGCGAGAGCTTTCTGCACATACATCTCGGACTCCGCATCCAATTCCGAAGTTGCTTCATCGAGAATGAGGATGGGGGAGTCTTTAAGTATGGCACGTGCGATGGCAATACGCTGCCTTTGGCCGCCGCTCAGACGCGTTCCGCGCTCGCCGATGACCGTGTCATATTCGAGCGGCAAGGCCATGATGAAATCGTGCGCGAGGGCTGCTTGTGCCGCGGCGGCGACGCGGTCCTTGGGAACATTGGTTAGGCCGTAACAGATATTGTTCCAGACCGTGTCGTGGAAGAGGATATTTTCCTGAGCCACCATGGCGATTTGTTCGCGGAGAGAACGAATGGTGACATCGCGAATATTCACGCCATCGACGCGAATGGAGCCGGAAGTCAGTTCGTAGAACCGCGGCAGAAGATTTACTAGGGTGGTCTTGCCTGCGCCGCTCGAACCGACCAAAGCAATGACTTCGCCTTTGTGTGCCGCAAGGCGGATGTTTTCGAGGACTACCGCAGAGCCGTTTTCGTAGGCAAAGCCCACGTTGTCAAATTCGATGAGCTGAGCGAACGGGGCCAGGATTTTTGCACCGGGCAGTTCGAGCTTTTCTTCCACGCGATCAAGGTAGGAAAAGACTTGCATGCTAGCTCCCTGCGCGGCCTGAAATTGCTGATAGACGTAGCCCATGCGCTTCAGCGGCATATACGCGCCAAACAGAGCATAGACAAATGCGAAAAACGTACCCGTGGTCATCTGGTGAGTCCTGATTTGATCGCGGGCGTAGAGCAGAAGAAGCGGGATGACGATGGCGCCGAGCAAGTCCATGATCGGCGGAGTGATGACGGCAGCGCGCACCCAGCGCATGTTATCGCGGAGCAACTGGCGTGCGGTGTCGCGGAATTTGCGGATTTCGAAGTCTTCCATTCCGAAAGCTTTGACCACTCGGTTGCCGGTGGTGGTTTCCTGGAGAATCTGGCTAAGGTCGGCGAGGCGGGTCTGGCTGTTCTCCGCGGAACGGCGGATTTTGCGGCCAAATTTTCCGACGGGAACGACGACAAGCGGAAGGAGCACGGCGGAGGCCAGCGCCATTTTCCAGTTCAGCCAAAAGAGGACGCCGACAAGAACGATTAAACTGAATCCCTTTTGAAACAGGTCGGCGAGATATTCGGAGAGCGCCACGCGGGTGCGTTCCACGTCGTTGATGGTGGCGGAGAGCAGGCGGCCGACCGGATGGTGCTGAAAGAAGGCGATGGGCTGGCGGATGATTCTTGCATAGACCTGATTGCGAAGATCGGTGACCGCAGCCTGTCCGACATATTGGATTTCGGTGATGCCGAGATACTCGGCAAGGGCCTTTGCCAGATACAAAGTGGGCAGCGCGACGGCAAACAGCGTTGCCACGTTGTGGAGGCCGGAGGGGAGAAAATCATTCAAGTAGATAACGCGGTTGCCGGGGAGAGAGAACAGAACGGGTTTCGTGACAAAAACGGAAGGATTGAGGACGTAGTCGACGGCTATTTTGACCATGAAAGCGACTAGGCCCTCGGCGAGCGCGACGAAAGCTACCAGCACGACTCCGAGCGACAGCCGGAACGCATAAGGCTGGACATAGCTCAATAGTCTTTTTAGTTGCGGTGAAAGCAAAGAGGCCACGCCAGAGACTCCCCTGATCATCCTACTTGGTACGCTATTCGCCGCTACGCGGCCTGTCAAGTTTCCGGACCCAGGTGATGCGAGAATTGAGATTCGCGGCGGCCCAGTTACTTCTGGATGTCGCGGTGGGTCACCTTGGTCGAGAAGCCGCGCTTGGCGAGAGAATTCTTTACCTGTTCGCCCAGCATTACGGAGCGGTGTTTTCCGCCGGTGCAGCCGAAGGAAATCGTCAAATAGCTTTTGCCTTCGCGGATGTAGTGCGGGATCAAGTAGGTGAGGAGGCCTTCGATGCGGCGCAGGAATTCAGCTGTTTGAGGGAATGAGCGGATGTAGCGTTGGACTTTGGGATCTTTTCCTGTGTAGCGGCGCAGCGCGGGCACAAAATGAGGGTTGGGTAGGAAGCGCACGTCGAAAACGAGATCGGAATCCGTGGGGACGCCATATTTGTAGCCAAAGCTGACGACCGAGACCAGCATGGGACGCTGGTCGGGATTCTTGAAACGCTCGGTGACAAAGTGGCGGAGTTCATGGACGTTGAATTGGGTGGAGTCGATGACCACATCGGCGAGCTTGCGGATGGGCTCCATGAGGGTGCGTTCGTGACTCAGGCTCTCACGAACGGACAAGGCTTTGCCTAGCGGGTGAGGGCGGCGCGTCTCGCTGAAGCGGCGCAGGAGCGCGTCGTCGCTGGCATCGATGAAGACCAGCGTGATGGGATGATCCTTGCGGAGATGCTTGAGCAGAGGGGGAAGCTTTTCAAGTTGCAGACCTTCGCGCGCATCGACCAGCAGCGCGGCGCGGCCAAAGTCGCCCTCGCCGGCGGCATGCAGCTCGGCAAAGATGGGCATTAGTTCGACGGGAAGATTATCGACGCAGTAGAACCCCATGTCCTCGAAGGCGCGGAGGACGGTGCTTTTTCCGGAACCGGAAACGCCGGTGAGGATGACGAGGTGGCGCGAATCGTTTCTGGCGGACGTCTTCACGTGAGGCGGCGGCTCAGCTCTTCACCCTGCGCTGGTGAGTGCTGGGGATGCGCATGTCTTCGCGGTATTTGGCGACCGTGCGGCGGGTCACGTGGATGCCGGCGTCGTCGAGCTTCTTAGCGATCTGTTCATCGGTTAGGGGCTTGGTGGTGTCTTCTTCTTCGATCATTTTTTTGACCAAGCGCTTGAGGGTGAGCAGCGACATGCCGCTGCCTTCTGGGCCATTTACCGATTCGCTGAAGAAGGAGCGCAGCTCGAGGACGCCTTGCGAGGTGTGCGCGTACTTGCTGGCTACCGCGCGGCTTACCGTGGAAGGGTGCACGCCAACTTCTTCGGCGACTTCCTTGATCATCATGGGCTTGAGGGCGTCGGGGCCGTGATCGAGATATTCGCCTTGGCGGGCAATGATGGATTGGCAGACACGCAGGATGGTGTGCTTGCGCTGCTCGATGTTTTTCATTAATTGGATGGCGGCGGTGAAGCGTTCCTTGACGTAGTTGCGGACGTCGCGGTCGGCGGCGTCGCGCGCGAGGAGGCGGCGGTACGTGGGGCTCAAGCGGAGTTGCGGCATGTCGTCTTCGTTCAAGAAGACCTGCCACTGGTCGTCGACTCTGCGGAAATAAACGTCGGGTTCGACAAGGCGTGGTTCGGTTTTGTTGTAGCGCAGGCCGGGCCGGGGATCGAGCTTCTTGATGACTTCGAGAGAGCGTTTGACCACTTCCAGAGGACGGTTCAGCGCACGGGCGATTTCTTTTAATTGGTTGGACTGCACTTGTTTCAAATGTTCAGAGACGATTTGCTGGGCCAGCGTATTCTGCGGGTCAAAAGCTTTCAGCTGAAGAAGCAGGCATTCGCGCAAATCGCGCGCACCCACGCCGATGGGATCGAAATCCTGGACCACGGCCAGGGCGTCATCTAGATCGTCCTGCGAAAATTTGCCATTCTGCACGAGTTCTTCTGTCGAAGCGGTTAGATAGCCGTTTTCATCAAGGTTGCCGATGATGCTTTCGGCGAGCTCCGTGACGGCTTCCGAGCAGATGGTCATGCTCAACTGCCAGGCCAGATGGTCGGTGAGTCCGCTGGGAGAGGAGAGAAACTTCTCGAAGGAGGGCCGCTCGGAGACTTCTCTTTCCTGGGATTGGCCGCCGTCGCCGCCGGTATCGAGATACTGGTTGAAAAAACTGCCGACATCGAACTCGTCAAAAGGATTGGCTTCGGGCTTCTCTGGAAGTTTCTCGGTTTCGGCTTTGAGGAAGGTTTCGTCGCTGTAGTTGTCGCTCTGGGTGGCTTCTTCGCTGAGCTCTTCGAGAACGGGGTTGGCGATCATCTCCTGGTTGATCATCTCGCGGAGCTCGAGGCGGTTCAGCGCGAGGACGCTCACCATTTGGACGAGGCCGGGCGTCAGAATCTGCTTCTGCGCCACTCGAAGGTTGAGCTTGAGTCCCTGCCAGGCCATGGTCGTTCCGATTATCCCCTCAAACTCTCCAGTTTTACAGTTTAGTTCAGGCGGAAATGGTCGCCCAGATAAACGCGGCGCACTTCGGCGTCATTGCTCAGCTCAAGTGGAGTGCCCTTAGCCATTATCTTGCCATGATTCACTATGTATGCGCGGTCCGTCACGTTGAGTGTTTCCCTGACGTTATGGTCGGTGATTAGGATACCGATGCCGGAGCGGCTGAGGCCCCGGATGATCTCCTGCAGATCCTTCACGGTTAGAGGGTCAATGCCGGAAAAAGGTTCGTCGAGGAGGATGAAAGAGGGCTGCAATGTGAGCGAGCGGGCGATCTCCAGGCGGCGGCGCTCTCCTCCGGAGAGCGTGTAGGCCTTGCTCGTGCGTACGGTTTCCAGTCCCATTTGAACCACGAGCTCTTCCAGACGGTCGCGTTGCTGCTCGGGCGTGAGAGGGAGGGTCTCAAGAACGGCGAGCAGATTTTGCTCGCTAGTCAGTTGGCGAAAGACCGAGGGTTCCTGAGGAAGGTAGCTGATGCCACCGCGGGCCCGAAGGTACATCGGAAGGTCAGTGATTTCGCCGCCGTTCAAAAGAACTTGACCGGAGTCTGGCCGGGCAAGACCTACTAGAATGTAGAAGGTAGTGGTCTTACCTGCGCCGTTGGGTCCCAAGAGCCCGACGACTTCACCCTGGCCGATCTCCAGTTCAACGTCATCAACGACCTTTCGACCGCGATACGACTTGCTCAACTCGACGGCCTGGAGTTTCAGCATACCTCGTCACGAACGGCCGCTCGGCGGCCGCGTCACTTTTCGACTCGGTGCTTCGTCAACGTGCGCGAACCATTTTCAGAGTCGACGATGATCGTATCATCCGCTAAATAGAAGGTCAATTGACGGCCCGTGGTGGTGCCCGCGGAACCGTCGTAGAGCGTAGGATTTCCGCCGCTCATGATGAATTTTCCGTCGGAGGCGGTGTATTCACCGCGTTCGGCGGTGGCACGCCGGCCGGCTTGATCGACGATGACGCCGCCGGTTCCGACGGCGCGGCTGATTTGCTGGGCTCCGGGCACCGGGGGGATTCCGCTTTTGCTGCTCGTTGAGACGCCTGCGGGATTGTTGGAGCCGCGTGTGAAGAACAAATCCATTAGGGGAGCGCGGATCCTTTGATCCGGGGATTGCACCACGGCGTTTTTTTCGAGATGGGCCAGGCTGGTGGCGTCGTTGTAGGAAAGCGTGCCGGCACTTACGTGCCAGAGGACGGTTTTTTTCGTGGCTGATGGCTGTGTGCCAGATTCGAGAGTGCCGGGTCCGGCGGGGGCGGGGGTCTGAGGGAAGACGGCGCGCACTCTGCCTACGGCGTTCAGGATTTTTGTTTCGCGGAGCAGTTCGATGGAGTCCGCTTCCAAGACGGAATCGCCCTGCCAAAGACGCGCGTGGCCGTTATAGACGGCGCGTCCCGTTTTCGAGTTGCCCTGCATGGTGTCAGAAGTAATGTTGGCGGGGACTTGTGCGAGTTGGACGGCATTTCCGTTGGGCGAATAATCCGTCGAGCGGACGCCGCCCTCGGCGCGGATGTCACCGCTTGTTTCGGTGAAGAAGATTCGCGGAGCATGCGTCTCGGTGGTCGCGTCACGCGCGACAGCTTGTCCGGTCAAAAGAGCTGTTTCGGCAGCCCGCCTGAAGGTTGCGTGATCCGCCCGCGCGTTGCGGTCTGCTTCTTTCAGCTTCACCTCGCCTTCGAGGTCCATCTGTGACCAGCCACCGGTCGGGAGAAGCCGCGCTACTCCGCTCCTGGCCGTAGCCGTCTGGAGCGGGCCACCGGCGACGGAGCGCTCCGTTTGAACGTTGCCCGCCGCATCAAGCTGCCGGGGCTTGCCTTCTTCGCCGAACGCCAGTTGCAGCTTGTCAGCTTCGAGTTTCGTGCGTGTAGGCGCGGAGTTTGCTTGTGCCGCCGCGTCGGTCCATTCCATGCTGCCGGCCGTAAGTGTCTCCGCGTTCGTGGGCTGGCCGGCTTGGCCCTCTTTGGCCTCGCTGAACTCCATGCGAAGCGCTCCCGTCTCGAGGATGCGCACATCGCCGCTCTTGGCTATACGCGTCTTGAGAAAAACTCCGCCATTGAGATTCATCTCTTTGGCCCGATTCACGCGAGGCCATAGATCGAGCGCTGCGGCATCGGAGTGGAATTCGCTCTCCTCTCCTTGGCCATGACGTGAGCCATGCACACTTCCCGTTCCGTCGACTCGGGCGACCCAGCCTTCCGGGACAAACAGTGCGGTCATCTTGTCCGCGTCTATAATCATCGAGTCGGCGCCGGGCTGCGCGGTAAGTTCCGGTGGCTTACCCAGGGTGCCGGCGCTGGCCAGCAGCCTGCGCGCGCGAAATGCGGAGTCCAACTCGAGCGTAAGATCTCCGGCGGTCAGCCGGGCCGTGCGAGATTCGGCTTCGGCCGGGCCCTGGATGTGGAGCAATTTGGCATCCCGGCCGAAGTCAAGAGTTGCGCCGGTTACCAGAACTTCCTCGGCTGTTTCCGATTTCGCGGGCTTGGTCCCGGACTCTGTTTTCTTTGGTGGTTTGAGTCTCAACCGGACGCTTTCGAGCAGGCGGAGAGTACCTTCCTGCGAATTGTATACCGCTCCCACGGCATCGCCGCTCCCGCTGGGAAAAGTAAAGGTGACGGGTTCGTCTGTTGTTGCTCTGCCGCTGGCTTGATCGAAAATCACTCTGCGAGTCTCGACGTGTACAATCTGCGGTTCGATTGCGGGATCTTTTACTTTGCGGTCCGCGTCCGCCGCGCTTTCTAAATCGATCTGAACATCTCCACTGCAGGTAACGCTGCCAGTTCCTTTTCCATACTGGCAGCTTTGCGTGTGAATCGTATCGCGCCGCTCACCTGTTTTTCCAAACATCGTGACTTTCACGTTTTCGAGCAGACTAGCGCCCTGGTCCTTGAAATCGGTCGACTTCGACGCTTCGACCGTGAAAATCTTGCGCGGTCCGTCCATTTTTGAAAACGTCAGCCCGCTGGATTGCTTTTCCACGTTCACTGGCGCCGGCGGGGGAGCCGCTTTCCGCTCGATGATTCTTTGCCAGCCGCGTTTCAGATACACGCCGGCCGTCAAGCAGGCCAGCAGCAGCGCCACAGCCGCGGACCAGCGCGCATACCGCGCCGCTTCGCTTCTTCGCATAGATTCAGTTAAGCAAAATTCCGAGAGACTGTATAGAAGAGGGAGGGCCGTAAAGAGGAGGGTCGCTAGGAAGACGAGCCGGCTGTTTCCGCAGTGGCAGGCGCGATAGTGTCCGGCAAAATTCCGATGTTTGCTGCGGCCACGCTGTCCCGGCTGGTATTTTTTACCAGGTACATGGCCTCATCGGCGAGGTGCAAAAGCCCTTCTTTGGTGCGCGAATCGGTGGGATAGGACGCCACGCCCAGGCTCGGCGTAACATGGATCCGCAACCCGTCCTCGTCGAGCCAGCGCGTTTCGCGAACCAGCTTGTGCAGGCGGCGAGCTACATTAAGCGCGTTATCCTTGGGAGTCTGCGGCAGGAGAATCACAAATTCGTCGCCGCCATAGCGGAACGCAAAATCGATCAGGCGGCAATGAGCTTTCAGCGCGTTGCCAATCTCCGCGAGCAAGCGTGAGCCGACGAGATGGCCGTGTGTGTCGTTCACTTGCTTGAAATGATCGAGATCGATGAACACCAGCGAGAATTGATAATTGTAGCGTTGCGAACGGTAGATTTCCGTCTCGAGGATGAAGCCCATGTGCCGGGCGTTGTATAGACTGGTGCAATCGTCGGTGATGGTCAGTTCGTGAATTCTCTTCACGTGCCGGGCATTTTCGAGCGCGATGGCCGCAAAGTCGGAAAGAGCTTCGAGAAGCTTGAGGTCGCGCTCGTCAAAGCCTTCTGGGCCGAGGCAATTGATCAGCTCAATGACCCCGAGGCAGGTGTCGCGGAATTTAACAGGGACGGCCACGATCGATTGCGTTTCGGTCTTGGTCTTCTCGTCTACCTGAGAAAAGAAACGCGTGTCCTTCGAAGTGTCCGCCACGACCACGGTCTCCCCGTGTAGCGCCACCCAGCCGGCGATTCCCTGGCCCACCTTAATGCGAACGTCTTTGAGCGCTTGGGAAGCTTTGCCTACGGCCAGTTCGAAGTAGAGTTCTTGTTTGGCTTCATCGAGCAGCAGAAGCGACCAGTTGTCCGGGCGCAGAAACTCGTCAATTTTCTCCATGATGGTGCGGAGAACCTGGTCAAGCTGCAGCGAAGAGGTCAGCGCCTTCCCCAGCTCCTGGAAGATGGCGACTTCGCCCGCTTCGCGTTGCTCGGCGGAAACCGCGGGATTGCGGCGGCGTTCCACGGCTGGAAACTGTTTGACTTCGTCCACGCTCGGTTGATCCCTGGTTTCAGAGTTTTACAGGCCAGACTTTAGCCGCCGCGGAAGACAACACCACGAGCGTGATTCGGGGCCGATCCTCGAATCTTTGCCAGTATAGGCGCCTCACAAAAAGGGGCGCAAGAATCTCGTGGTACAGGCGTGGCCATCTTGCCATCGGTGGGTACGGGGCGCCCCGACGGGTCTTTTCGGTCAGCGTTTGAATGAGCCATGAGCGCCCTCGCGCAACACCAGGCATCCGGAGAGCATGTCGTGGAAGGCGCGTTTGCCGCGGGTTAGGCCCACGCAGAGGCAGTCGATCACGAAATAGTAGCCGCCGAAGACGGGCACGTGCACCAGCAGACGACCGCTCGAGAAACGCAAGCTGGCTCGCCAAAAATCCACCGGCTCGCCGGCAGCGTCGGCTACATAAAGACCTAACAAGCGTTTCCCCAGAGTTGCGTGCCATGCGGAGCTCTCTGAAAGTGCAAAGTACAGCCAACTTTCGGCCGCGAAGAAACAAAGGCAGATGAGAAGAAAAGTCGGTCCGGACTGCGTGAGCGTCTCGTTGAGAGGTGTTCCCGCACGATGATTGAAGAACGGATTCGAGATTCCCATGCCGGCGGCAAGAAAAGAAACAAAGACCGCGAACGGCACCACCAGAAGAATCAGATCGATGCTGGCCGCGATCGATCGGATCCAGAATCCCGCGTGGGTCAGCGGCAGGCCCCGGGAGAGGTCGCACTCAGTTGCTTTTTGCTCTTCCAAGATGCACTCCTAATACCCTAGCATGACGGGCAACAGCCTAGGCTCCTAACGACAGTCTTCTGCCGTCTTAACTCTGCCGTCACACCGGTACCCCCGTCCAAGACATGAACTAGAGGCCGTGTGATCGAATGATACTTGGGACGGACTGAACATAGTCGGTAACCTCACGGCAAGTCCCATTAAAACTATGCGTCTTCTGAAGCTCAACAAGCTATTTGAGGTCATGGAAATCAGAGGGGTCAAGGTTTTTGCCCATTGGTCCGTGCTCCTCATCGGAGCAGTGATCCTGATTGGCGCGCTAGAGGAGCCCTTGCTCGCGGTCACCGTTCTAGCCGCCTACTACGGCGTTATTCTGATTCACGAGTGCGGTCATCTGATCGCCGCACAACGCAAGGGATGTAGGGTGTTCTCGATCGAGTTGTACCCCATCTGGGGAATCACTCGATTCAGCGAACCCCATTCCTATTTCGATCGCTGCGTCATCGCTTGGGGTGGCGTCGTGGCGCAGGCGATCGTTGCGCTGCCACTTCTGATTTGGGCTGAGACAAGCGGCTATACGCGCTTTCAAGCGATAAACGCGATTCTGGCCATCCTTGGTTTCTTTAGTTTGACTGTCGCAGTGTTCAATCTACTTCCGATCCGTCCTCTCGACGGAGCCATAGCCTGGGGCCTTCTGCCCGCATTCCTCAAACGCCGGCGCGCCAAACCAGCCAGACGGAAACCCGCATGGCCATCTTGGAGATAGATCGGCCAGCTCTATTGGCTCTATTAGCTCTATTCCGATGGTTTGACACTGCTCGGCGACACCGCCTATAGTTTCTTCGAGGGAATTTTTCGCCCTTGCGCGGACCGGATGGGGATCGTGCGTGGGTGAACCGTATTGCGGTCACACCTGAGCTGCCTGCGTAGCGGTCATCCAAATCAAAAGGGCAGAGAAAATGGGGCGCCCGCTGCAGCCGGGCTTGCTTGCGATCTCGAGGAAGTTCGATCGCGCCGTTACCCCACGTGTATCGGCAAGGATGGGGTTCGATTCATGGCCAGTGGGACTTTTGGCGAACGCCTGAAGCGCGAGCGCGAGATGCGCGAAGTCACGCTGAAGGAAGTGACTACCGCCACGCGCATCGGTCCGCGCTTCCTCGAAGCTCTTGAAAACGAAGAGTGGGACAAACTCCCCGGCGGCGTTTTCAACCGCGGATTTGTACGCGCCATCGCGCGTTTTTTGGGCCTCGATGAAGAAAATCTGCTCGCCGAATATGACCTCGCTCATGGCGAACCGAGCATGCCCGTTCCGCAGCCTTACGAGAACCAGCTTCCCCGCCCGCCTATTTGGGTTCCGATTCTGGCTGTCCTCGCTTTGCTGGCCGTACTCGGCGGGCTCATTGCTGGCGGAATTTACGGCTGGCGGCGCTTTGCCGGGCATCGCGCCGCGAAAGAATCTTCATCGTCCTCTTCGTTGCCTCCGCAAACCCAAATACAAGCCGGGGCAGCGCCGGCTTCCGTTGCTGGTCCTTCTTCTGACAACTTAACTTCTTCGGCTGCGATTCCACTGGACCTTGCCGTTTCCACTTCCGCTGCCACGCGAGTGCGCATCCTCGCTGACGGCGCCTTGCTGCTTGATGCGGAACTTCCCGCGGGAGAAACGCGCCACTTTTCGGCCAGCCAGCAGTTTGAAGTGACCGCGGCCGATTCCTCGGCGGTGTTGCTGGAATTGAACGGGCGAACCATGCCGCCCGTTGGAACGCCCGGAGCCTCCGGTACAATAGTGTTGAGCCAGAAAGATTTGAGGCAGGCATCCGGTGGAAACCCTCAGCCCTGAAGTTCTCGATGAGCTTCGCGTAGGCCGCGCTCCACGCGAGCGTAAAATCGCAGTTTGCTCTGGTGGAGCGCATCTGGCGCCCGCGGATCGTGCGGAAATCCTGGCCGTGCTCGCCGGGGATGTCGATGAGATGGTTTCCGAGCGCGCTCAGCAAGCCATCCTCTCGCAACCGACCGAAACCTTCGTGGAAGCCCTGAAGCGCGAAAAGGCGATCCCCGCGCTCTTTGCCTACGCCGGAAAACATCTTGCGGACAAACCCGGCGTCTCGGACGCGATGGTGCAGAACAAAAATTGTGCAGCCGAGTACCTGGTCCCGGTCGCGCGCCATCTTTCTGCACTCGGCATCACGGCGCTCATGGAAGAGTTGGAGCGCGTCAGCGAGTCCGCGGCTCTCGCGGCCGCGCTCGAGCATTCCTCTTCCATCACCGCGGACCAGAAGCGCCAGCTCCACGAACTAATGGGTTCGGCCATTGACGAAGCAGCTCTTGCGGAAGCCGCTGCCGAAGCCGAGCCGGACGTAGCCAAGCGTCAGACCCTTCTTATGCGACTCGCAAAGATGAACGTTTCCGAGCGTGTGCAGTTCGCTATCAAAGGCGGATCTGAGGCGCGGCGCACACTGATTCGCGACTCGAACAAGGTCGTACAGCGCGCCGTGCTGCAATCGCCTCGCCTTACGGATCAGGAGGTCGAGGCCTTCGCGACCATGACCAGCCTCACGGATGAGATTCTTCGGCTGATCGCCAGCAACCGCAAGTTTCGAAAAAACTACGCCGTGGTGCGCAATCTCCTTAACAATCCAAAGACGCCGCTGGACGTTTCGCTGCACATGCTCCCAATGTGCAATGCGATGGACCTTAAGAAGCTGACGACCAACAAGAACGTGCCGGAAACCCTGCGCACGACCGCCACCAAGCTGCAGCGCACGCGAGCCGACCTCAAAAAGTGATTTTTGGTTGTTTTCGCGCCGCGGTCCGGGTGGAAACGCATCGCCGTTGCTGCGATTTGGTTCTACAATTGTGTGCGGAGGCGTACCAGCATGTTCTTCCCGTCCACAGTCGAGAGAGGCGCGGCAATATTGCTGCTGGGAATGTGCGCCGCGATGCTTCTTGCGCCTGTTCTCCGATCGAACCAAAGCCGGGCCGTGAATCAAGAAAAGACAGCCGATCCCTGGACCAAGGCGCAAGTCAAGGAAGCCGCTGACCTCGTGCGCGAGCTTGGGAACTCAAAAAGCGGAACCGCTCCGGCCATTGTTTATGTTGGATTTCGCACGCTCTTCGAGGGTGGCCACGTTCCTCGAGCTTCGTTTCACGGCACGGCTTCTAAAGAAGAAGGCCTCCAAGAACTGAGAAAATGGGCTGGCCCTCTGCCGCGCTCCACGAATCTCGTCCTCTATTGCGGATGCTGCCCTTTCGATCGCTGCCCGAACATCCGGCCGGCCTACAGGGCTCTCGAGGACCTGGGTTTCACCCGCATACGCATCCTTGTCCTCCCGACAAGCTTCGCGGCGGATTGGGTCGAGAAGGGTTACCCCATCGAGAAAGGTCTGTAGACATTTGCGGGCGCCGTTGCCGTGGAAATCAAACGCCGCGGCAACTCCAAGTCTCTGAACTGCATCAGGCAAAACAGGGGCTCGACTTCCTAACACTCGAGGCACGCTCTTCGCGAGCCAACCCTGACAACGGAGGGGCAAGATGGCGCTTTGGTCCAGCATGCGGTTCTCCCTGCGGATTCTACGGAAGCATTGGAGACTGACCTCCATCGCCATCTTTTCCCTGGCCATTGCGATGGCCGCCGGCGCGGTGGGATTTAGTATCTTCAACACGCTGTTGCTGCGCCCTCCCGCCGTTCCCGCGCCCGAGCAGTTGGCCTCGGTATATACAACCACGCCAACGGAAGAGTTCAGCGGCACCAACTACGACGACTACAAGTATTATCGTGACCACAACTCCGTCTTCTCGGATGTCCTGGCGTTCCCGTACTCCATCGCTGTGCACCCTATTTCCTACGAAGGCCACATTAAATCAGGGCTCATGAATGCGGTGTCGGACAATTATTTCTCTGTTCTCGGAGTACAGCCCATTTTGGGGAGAGTGTTTCGGCGAGGCGAGGACGACAAGCCGTCCGCGCTGGCGGTTCTGAGCTATTCCTACTGGAAATGGCTCGGAGCGGAACCGAACATTGTGGGGAAGACGGTGACGGTCGAGCGCGTCCCGCTAACCATTATCGGCGTCGCGCCAAAGAGCTTTGTCGGGACAATTTTCAGCGACCTGCCAGATGTCTGGTATCCGCTGTCCATAGACGCGACGCTCAATCACCAGGCGCAAGATTGGCGCGCGGACCGCACCGTTCGTTATCTCGGCTTGACGGGGCGGTTGAAACCGGGAGTAACGCGTCCGCAGGCGCTTCTAGATATGCAACTGTTGTCGAAGCAACTCGCCGCTGCTTATCCGGCAACCAACAAAGATCGCCTCGCGCAGTTGACGGACGCGACCATGCTGCCTGTCGATTCGGTCTCTTCCGCAAGAATCATCTCGGCGATTATTCTCGCCATCGTGGCACTGGTCCTGTTCGCAGCCTGTTCCAACGTCGCCAATCTGCTATTGGCGCTGGCGGGCGCGCGTCGTCACGAAATCCTTGTGCGTGCCGCGATGGGAGCGACGCGCAGCCGGCTGATTCGAGAACTGTTGCTCGACAGCTCCCTACTTGCGGCTGGCGGTGGCCTGCTTGGCTTCTTGCTCGCCTGGGTTGGCCTTCGGCAACTCATGCAATTCAAACCTTATATGCCGGGGATTGGACTTCTGCCCTTGACGATCGATTTCCGGCCGGACTGGCGAGTTGCGACGGTGACTGTGGCGCTTGTTTTTGTAACGGGGCTCGCAACGGGCCTGGTGCCGGGGCTGTACTCCTGCTCGCCGAATCTGGCGGGTGCGCTGAGCGGCGAAATCGCGGTCGGCGGGACGCGCAAGGGAAGAATTCGAAACGCGCTGGTGGCCATCCAAGTAGCCGTTTGCACTGTGGTTCTGATCGGCGTGGGTTTATGTTTTCAAAGTGTGAGCAATCTGCAGCACGTCAATCTCGGATTCTCTGCTCGCAACGTCGTGATTTTGACCCTTGATTTGCAATCCAATGGATACTCCGAAGAGCAGGGCCGAAACATGTACGCCAGAATGCGTCAGGCCGCTTCCCAAATTTACGGCGTGGAATCGACCGGCCTGGCCAGCGACCTGCCTGTGAGCAGCGATGGCGGCCACATTGAACAGGTTCGCGTGGAAGGATCGCCCGCCACAAGCCAACAAGCGGCCAGCATTGCATCGGTTGCGGTTGACGAGAACTACTTTTCCACTCTTGGAATTCCCGTGTTGGCCGGGCGCGTGTTCACTGCTGCGGACACGGCCAAAGGCCCCGCCGTGATGGTCATCAATCATCTGATGGCGGAGAAATACTGGCCCGGCCAGAACCCCATCGGCAAAACGGCACGAATCGAAAATGGCCATCAAGTTGTCACCGTCGTGGGTGTGGTCGGCGACGGCAAATATGTTGATATCGATGAACCTGCTCGCCCATTTATGTATTTCGACTTAAACCAACGCTACCAAGGCGTTGTCTATCTCATGGCGCGGACCCAAGGCAACCCACATCAGTGGCTCACGCCGATGTCCGATGCTCTCGAGAAACTAAACTCACAACTCTTCTTCCAGACACTCACGATGGATGATTGGATGGATTTTGCGCTGTATGCCCCCCGAATCACGCTGGTTTCGTCCAGCGCGTTCGGTGCCCTTGCCTTTATTCTGGCTGCTGTGGGCCTATACGGGGCAGTTTTCTACTCCGTCAGTGAGAGAAAAAAGGAGTTGGGCATTCGGGTCGCTCTCGGCGCCGCGCCGCGCGATCTTTGGAAAATGATCTTGCGCCAGACCATCTTCGTGACCGCCACAGGCGTGAGCCTGGGCATTACCGGCGGGATCATCGCCAGCACACTCGTCCGTTCACAGCTCTACGGAATTCATCCCGTGGAATGGAGTGTGTTTCTGGCCGTCGGACTCACTATGGGACTGATGACCTTGCTCACGGCTTACTCGGCGGCGCGCCCCTGGATCGAGGCCGATCCGATGGAATCCGTGCGCCACGCTTGAGTCGGGCGTGACGCGCTCGAGCAGGTCCGCGTCAGACCGTC
>Ga0210395_10000144_pt1 | contig 55961 bp, 49 predicted proteins | sample IncBWH4OmetaG_FD_150861 | JGI IMG/M metagenome (GOLD analysis project Ga0210395, IMG submission 150861) | Forest soil microbial communities from Barre Woods Harvard Forest LTER site, Petersham, Massachusetts, United States - Inc-BW-H-4-O ...
CGTTCTCGGCGAGCCGGGCCGGCTCTCCCCTCCTATTTGGCCTTGCACCACGCGGGGTTTTCCGTGCCTCCGATGTTGCCACCGGAGCGGTGGGCTCTTACCCCACCTTTTCACCCTTGCCAAACTGAGCGAGCATTTCGAAGACGTCCCGCAGGTTTTCCTGCGCGATGCCACCGTGCTTCTCCCAGCCGGCGGTATATTCTCTGTGGCACTTTCCGTGAACAGTAGCACAGACTTTAGACTGTGAGCTTTCCGCCGCACGATTCTAGTCGCGCAAACGAAGCGGCACAGACTCAAGTCTGCGCTACCATCCCCCTGGCGTTACCAGGCGCGTTGCCCTATTTCGTCACCGGCTCTTGCGAGCCTACGACGACGGTGTCCGGACTTTCCTCCCGCCCAGCCATCTTGCGATGGCCAAGCCAGCGATCACCCGTCTCACCCGCCAGTTTTATTATACCGCGAGGCAATGAAGATCAGAAATGGTAAGCGTCCCATATAATTCCCGTGAGGAATATTCCGCGATGGAATTTTGAGCCACGGGTCACTTCAAGGCGAGCAGCTTCTCGAATTCGGATTCGGTGAGGATGGTGACTCCGAGTTCCTTAGCTTTGTCATATTTCGAGCCGGGGTCAGTGCCCACCACCACGTAATCGGTCTTCTTACTGACTGAGCCGGACACTTTGCCGCCGTGCTGCTGGACGAGTTCGCCAGCTTCTTCGCGGGAGCGATTGGCCAAGCCACCGGTGAAAACGAAGGATTTGCCAGCGAGCTTCTGGCTTTTGACTTCGCGCTTTTCGGCGATGGGATGCACGCCTGCTTTGTTCAATCTCTTGATGAGCTGCCGATTCGCGGGCTCGGAGAAAAACTCAACAATCGAGGCCGCCACCTTTGGGCCGACCTCATGCACAGCCTCAAGCTGCTCTTCCTTCGCAGCGGCCAATTCCTCCAGCGACGAAAAATGCTCCGCAAGCAACTGCCCCGTTCTTTCGCCCACAGAGAATATGCCCAACGCATAAATCAGCCGCGCCAAACTGTTTTTCTTGCTGCCCTCAATCTCCTCGAGCAAATTCTGCGCGGATTTTTCCGCCATTCGCTCAAGCGCCGCGACATCGTCCTCTTTCAGCGCATAGAGATCGGCGACATCCTTCACCAGCCCTTTGTCCACCAGTTGATCGACGATCTTGTCGCCGAGACCGTCGATATTCATCGCATGCCGGCTCGCATAGTGCAGCAAGGACTCTTTGCGCTTGGCCGGGCACGCCGCGTTCACGCACCGGTAAGCCACTTCCCCTTCCACATGATGAATCGCGCTGTGACATTCAGGGCAATGTTTTGGCATGCGGAAAGGCTTGCGGTTCTTCCCTTCCTTCACGACTTTCAATACGTGCGGAATCACTTCCCCCGCTCGCTCGATCAGCACAGTATCGCCAATCTGTACGCCGAGCCGCTCCACTTCATCCATATTGTGGAGCGTCGAACGGCTGACCGTGACGCCGCCCACTTGCACCGGCTCAAGCACTGCAACCGGTGTCAGCGCGCCCGTGCGGCCCACCTGCACGATGATGTCGTTGACGACGGTTGTCTCCTGCCGCGCCGGATATTTGAAAGCGATCGCCCAGCGCGGGGCTTTCGCGGTATAGCCTAATTCGTTTTGAATGGCCGTGGAGTTGACCTTAATCACCACGCCATCGATCTCATACGGCAGCTTTTCACGCTTCGCGTCCCAATCGTCGCAGTATGCGATCACCGCGTCGATTCCGTTGCACGACTTCCAATCATCCGAGGCGCGGAACCGCAATTGCTTCAGTGCCCCGAGGCTATCGGAATGCTTCGGAAAAGGTACTTTGCCATCGACGAAAAGGTAGTACGCGAAGAAGTCCAGCCGCCGCGCCGCCGTGATCGAGGGGTCAAGGACGCGAACGGCTCCGGCCGCGGAATTGCGTGCATTCACAAAGATTTTTCCACCAGACAACTCCTGCTGCCGGTTCAGCGCTTCAAACGCCTTGCGCGTCATCAACACTTCGCCGCGCACTTCGAAATCGGAGGGCAGTTTGGCCTTCTTCAGCGCCGCCGCATCCATTTGCAGTGGAATCGAGCGAATGGTTTTTACATTGGGGGTGACGTCTTCGCCAGTCGTTCCATCGCCGCGCGTCACGCCGCGCACGAGTTTTCCACCCGCATATTGCAGCGAAATGCTCAGTCCGTCGAACTTGTGTTCGGCGATGTACTCGATCTTCCCCGTGCCAATGCCTTCACGCGCGCGCCGGTCAAAATCGCGCAGCGCATCGTAGGAAAACGCGTTGTCGAGGCTCAGCATCGCCCGCGCATGACGAACCGTCTGAAAGCCCTCGCGGGGAGTGCCGCCGACGCGAACCGTCGGCGATTCCGGCGTAACCAGCTCCGGATACGCCGTTTCAAGTGCCTGCAATTTCTGCATCAGCTTGTCGTAGGCCGCGTCAGAAATTTCCGGATCGTCCAGTACGTAATAACGATATTCGTGATGCCGGAGCTTTTCGCGAAGCCCCGCGATCTCTTTCTTGATGCTCGCAGGCGCAGCTTTGGCCATGAAACCCTCTGAAGAAGGAATAGCTCAATTTCGCCTGACATTATATAGAATGAAGATGGTAAGAAACGACTCGCGCGGGTGACGCGAATCAGGATGACCACAGAAATCCGAAACGCGCTGTTGATTCACAACCCCAACGCCGGAAACGGCGGCCATGGGCGTCGCGCCATGCTCGATGAAGCGCGCCGCATTTTCGCTGCCGGTGGCATCCAGACAGATCTCGCCGAAACCACAAAAGCCGGTGACGCCACGGAGATCGCGCAGCGCGCGAATGACGAAGGGCGCCACCTGGTCATCGCATGCGGAGGCGACGGCACACTGAATGAAGTCGTGAACGGCCTCGCGGGCCAAAAGAATGGCCACCGCGTGCCGCTCGCGCTTCTTCCCGGCGGGACAGCCAACGTCCTTGCCAAGGAATTAAAGCTGCCTTGGGACATTCCCAGCGCGGCCGAAATGCTCGTTCATGGTGTAGTGCGCGACATTCCGCTAGGGCTCGCCACGCCGCTCAAAGAACCCGCCAAAACAAAGTATTTTCTAAGCGTCGCCGGCGCCGGGCCAGACGGCATGATCGTCTATTCCATCGATCTCGACCTGAAAGCGCGCGTCGGCATTCTGGCATACTGGTGGCAGGGAGCACGCGAAGCCTTCCGCTACAAATTCCAACACTTTCGTGTCATAGCCGGAGGCAAGGAAGTCGACTCCTCCCTGGTTGTCGTGGGCCGCACGAAACACTATGGCGGGCCATTCAAGATCACCACCGACGCCGATCTATACGAAGATCAGTTTGAGTTAATGACCCTGACCACGCAGAGCGGTTTGCGCTACCTGAGTTACCTTCCCACACTCTGGCTGGGAAAGCTCCGCGGCACGGAAGGCGTGCACTTTTGGAAGGCGGACAAAATCGTCTGCGAGCCTCTTGGTGCCGAACCAATTTACGCGCAGGTGGATGGCGAACCGCTGGCCCGTCTACCTGTAGAGTTCAAAATTGTGCCGCGTGCATTAAAGCTGCTCGTTCCACGCAACGGCCTCACCCCGGGATCTAAAGCAACCGCGAAGACGTAAACCGTGGACGCCGTCACTCATGGACTGGCATCGCTCGCCGTAGCGCGAGGATTTTTTCCTCGCGCAGGCAAAGCAGTCATCGCAAGCGCCGTTCTTGCCGGTTGCATTGCCGACATCGACTGGCTGAGCACTTACTTTGGACCTTCTGCGTTTCTCTCTTGGCAAGGAACCTACACTCACTCGATTCTCGCAGCTGCTCTTATTTCAGTAGTCTTTCCCGCGATATTCTTCCTAAGGCTTCTCAAAGCAGGACTAGGCGTCAAGGCAGAAATGCCGAAGGGCAATGCCGTTTCCTTTGACCTGCGCGCTGTGCGGGTGCTGATTTTGGTCACGTTCCTAGTGCCGCTGTGCGCCTCTTTGCTGCATATCGCTATGGACGCTTGCCAATCCGGCGGCGTCACACTGTTTTGGCCTTTCAGTTCCAGACGACTCGCTGCGGATTGGCTGCCCAACATCGATCCGTGGATTCTCACAATACTCATCGCGTGCATCGCAATGCCGGAACTGCTGCGCCTCGTCAGCTCCGAAATAGGCGCCAAAGACAAGAAGCCGCGTGGACAAACCGGCGCCCTCATCGGTCTGGCTCTGGTGCTGGTTTATGTGGGCGCCCGCGCAGCTCTGCACTCGAATGTGCTGGCCACAATGGAATCGCGCGCGTTTCACGGGGAGATTCCGCGCCGCGTGAGCGCTTTCCCAGAGTCTCTCTCGATCCTCACCTGGCACGGCGTGGTGGAGACAGAAAGCGCGCTGAACGAAATCGAAGTCAGCGCCTCTTCGTCAGACACGTTCGACGCCGACTCCAGCGTAAAGCAATTCAAGCCGGATCCTTCTCCCACTCTCGACGCGGCCAGAGACACGGCAGTGGCCAGGCGATTTCTCGCGATGGCGCAGATTCCCAAGGCCAGCCTGGAAAAAACCGAGGCGGGCTACGTCGTCGTCTTACGCGATTTGCGCTATGTGGCTGCAGGCGAAACACAGCATGAGATTGCCGCCGTCATCGAACTCGATCCAGACAACAAGGTCACGTCTCAGGAGTTGGTTTGGGCGCGCGACCTGCGCCACTGATTCATGAACGGCCTATTCCTGCGGCTCATGATGCGGCTTCAGCCGGAGTATCCAGCGCGAAAGTCCATAACTAACCGCCGCAAGCGCAATCACCAGCGCCGCCACTTGCAACTTGTGAGCGGCGAGATAGGGCATCGCGTCCGACCCATAGCGAACGGCAAGATAGCCCACGCCGAAATAGCGGAATAGACGGGCTATCATGATCGCTGAAGCAAACCCAAAGAGCGGCGCCTCAAAAACGCCTGCAGCGAACACAAATATCTTAAACGGCGTCGGCGGCGGCAGCAGCGCAGCAATCAACATTCCGCCGAACCCGTTGCGCTCCACCCAATGGCGAATCGCATGCGCGCGCGCACCGGCCTTCCGATGGAAATAGGCTTCCCCGCCCATGCGCGCCAAAAAGTAAAGCACAATGCATCCCAACACCGAGCCGGTCGTCGCCATCAGAGCGTAAAGCGGCATACGCGCAGGGCTCTGCATGGAAAGTTGAATAAGAAGAAGATCGTTGATGATGGGAAACGAAAGCACCGAGGAATCCAAAAAGGAAATGAGAAAAAGTCCGGGCGCTCCCAGCCCGCTGGCGAATGCCACAATTTTTTGCTTCCATCCGTTCAGATTGAATGACAATCGCAACTCCAGCCTTCACATTCGACCAGCTGCAACCTTTTCCCGCCACACATGCAAGCAAATACATCCGGTGCTTTCCGGACGATCAGTCTAGCAGACAGCTCATTGTGTTCTGGAGCAACCGCCGGGCCACGGCGCGCAATTATTGCGCAAATGCGGCGCGGTCGAAGTGGTTCATGAAGATCTGCATCAACGCCGTGCGGTGAAGATTGGGAAGCCGCGGTATTTCGCCGATCACCCGGACGTGTCCAAACTTCTCGATAGTCTCGCGGTTCTCGCGGTTCTGGTCGCCGATCAATACCACGCCATGGACCGGCAGTTCGGCCGCGTGCAAAGCCGCTAGCGTCAGCAATGTGTGATTGATCGTCCCTGCCCCGCTGCGCGCCGCAAGAATCACCGGGAGTTTGAACTTGACCATCATATCCAGCATGAACTGCTTTGGGTTGATGGGAACCAGCACGCCGCCCAACCCTTCGACGACCAGCCAGTCGTTCAGCAAGCTGGTTGGCAAATTGATGCGTCCCAGATCGATTTCCACGCCAGCCCAGCGTGCTGCGAGGTCCGGCGAAACCGGCGGCACGAATTTGTAAACCTCGTCCAGCGTGCGGTCGGTCCCAATTCCCGCAAGCCGCATCACCGTTGCGCGGTCCGAGCCTTCGAGCGTCCCTGTCTGGATCGGCTTCCAATAAACCGCATCCAGGGCCGCGCAGAGTAGTGCCGAAAGCGTCGTCTTCCCGACGCCGGCATCCGTCCCAGTAATAAAGAAATGATGTCTCACGCGCGTCCTGCGGCCTGATCGTTGTGGTTTTGCGCACAAACACTCAGCAGCGCGGACGGCGTATGGCGGACCGAGCCGGCTTCAAAGCGTTTTCCATTGTGGCGAACTGCATCGCAGCCAGCCGCGCGGCCTGCTGCTGCCTGCGAAAAATCTGCTCTCATGGGCCCCCGTCTATACCGGGTTGTTTCCTGCTCTTGCAATGAAGGCATGTTACCATCGCTTTGCAATTGTTTTTCGACCGCATATTCGACGCGGTACCGTCCTATAAACCTCCCAATCTGACCCTCTTCGAGTCGCCTCAGCGAGCGACTTCACGCCCCCATGAACCACCCTCTCTAGAGTTTGACCCGCCACTCCGCTAAATGTTATAAATCAACGTTTTGTGTACGCCCGTGCTCGGGCCCAATAGGGGCTGCTCGCTCTGTTTTGGCGTGGCAGATAGGTTGGGTACGGGTTCTGGCAGCCCCGGTCCGGCCGGGGGAACACAAAAGCGAAGTTCCTATCCCGTCTGAGGTGGGTGCCTTTAGAAATCCGGCAAGGCAATCCCCCGACGCTAATTGAGACGCGTTCGGTTGAAATGGTGTGCCGGAGACGAGTGTGCAGGGCGGCGGTTGACCCTGAATCCGATTTTTCTTCATGGAGGATTTTTAATGCGCACCTGGCTAGCAAGTGCCTGGTCCTTGGGACGTAGATTCGCAAAAGGTAGTGCCGCGGCCTCTTTTCTCACGCTTTGCAGCGGTGCCGCAACTCTGGCTCAAGAAGCCGGCGGTGAAGCTGGCCTCAAAGTGCCAGATCTTTCGCAGGTCACCTTTCTCGGGATCGATGGCCACAAGCTGCTGCTCTTCGGCATCGTCTTTTGCGTATTCGGGCTTATTTTCGGACTAGCGATCTACAGCCGCTTGAAGGGCATGCCTGTCCACAAATCCATGCTCGACATCTCCGAGCTCATCTACGAGACCTGCAAAACCTACCTTCTCACGCAGGGCAAATTCCTCGTCTTCCTGTGGCTCTTTATCGCCGTCGTCATCGTTCTTTACTTCGGCGTCCTCGCTCCGGTGCATCCGACGGCGGTGACTTTGCCGATCATTCTCGTCTTCAGCATCGTCGGTATGGCGGGAAGCTACGGCGTAGCTTGGTTTGGCATTCGCGTAAACACCTTCGCCAATTCGCGCACGGCTTTTGCTGCGCTCGGTGGCAAGCCCTATCCCATCTATCACACGCCGCTCGAAGCCGGCATGAGTATTGGCATGATGCTCATCAGCGTCGAGCTGCTCATGATGCTGTTTATTTTGCTGTTTATTCCAGGCGATTACGCTGGACCGTGCTTCATCGGCTTCGCCATCGGTGAATCGCTGGGTGCTGCCGTACTGCGCATCGCGGGCGGCATCTTTACGAAAATCGCGGATATCGGCTCCGACCTGATGAAGATCGTCTTCAAGATCAAGGAAGACGACGCGCGCAATCCTGGCGTTATTGCGGATTGCACCGGCGACAACGCTGGCGACTCGGTTGGCCCGAGCGCCGATGGCTTTGAGACTTACGGCGTGACCGGCGTCGCGCTGATCACTTTTATTCTTCTCGGCGTCAAAGATCCCACGGTCCAAGTCCAATTGCTCGTCTGGATCTTTGTCATGCGCATCATGATGCTGGTTTCCAGCGCGGGGGCCTACTTCATCAACGGCTTCATCGCCAACGCGAAGTATGGCAACGCAGACAAGATGAATTACGAAGCGCCGCTGACTTCGCTAGTCTGGATCACTTCCATCGTTTCCATTGCGCTGACCTACGTGATCTCGTATCTGATTATTCCCACGCTCGGTGGTGACGCCTCGCAGTGGTGGAAACTTGGAACGATCATCTCTTGCGGTACGCTCGCAGGCGCGGTCATTCCGGAGTTGGTGAAAGCATTTACTTCCACGGAGTCGCGCCACGTAAAAGAAGTCGTCGCTTCGGCGGAAGAAGGCGGCGCATCGCTCGGGATTCTCTCCGGCTTCGTCGCGGGAAATTTCTCGGCCTACTACATCGGGCTTGCAATGGTCGTCCTGATGTCCCTCGGCTATCTAATCAGCACTCTCGACCTCGGGCTGCTCATGCTCGCGCCGGCCGTTTTCGCTTTCGGACTGGTGGCCTTCGGCTTCCTCGGCATGGGACCGGTCACCATCGCCGTCGATTCCTACGGACCGGTCACCGACAACGCGCAATCTGTCTACGAACTCTCGCTGATCGAGCAAATTCCTGGTATCCAGGGAGAATTGAAAAAGGACTACAACATCGACGTAAACTTCGAGCGCGCAAAGGAAATGCTCGAAGCCAACGACGGCGCTGGAAACACGTTTAAGGCCACCGCCAAGCCCGTGCTGATCGGCACCGCAGTCGTAGGGGCCACTACGATGATCTTTTCGATTATTATGGCGCTCACGCACGGCCTCACGGAAAACGTCAACAACCTTTCGCTTCTTCACGCGCCTTTTGTGCTCGGTCTGATCACAGGCGGCGCGATGATTTACTGGTTCACTGGCGCAAGCACGCAAGCCGTCACCACCGGCGCTTACCGCGCTGTCGAATTCATCAAAGCCAACATTCACCTCGAAGGCGCGGCCGCCGCCAGCATCGCCGACAGTAAAAGAGTCGTGGAAATCTGCACGAAATATGCGCAGAAGGGCATGCTCAACATTTTCATCGCGGTGTTTTTCGCCACGCTGGCCTTCGCGTTCGTCGAGCCTTTCTTCTTCATCGGCTATCTTTTCTCCATCGCCATCTTCGGCTTGTACCAGGCCATCTTCATGGCCAACGCCGGCGGCGCGTGGGACAACGCCAAGAAAATCGTCGAAGTCGAGCTCAAACAAAAAGGCACGCCGCTGCATGACGCCACGGTTATCGGCGACACGGTCGGCGATCCGTTCAAGGACACGTCTTCCGTTGCCCTCAACCCGGTCATCAAGTTCACAACGCTCTTTGGCTTGCTAGCCGTCGAGCTAGCCGTGCAGCTCACCGCCAGCCAAGGCGGCAACGGCCTGACACACCTCCTTGCAGCCGCGTTCTTTGTCGTCTCTTTTGTCTTCGTCTACCGTTCGTTCTACGGTATGCGCATCCGCGGCTCCGCCGCGTAATTGCTTCAACAATCAAGCGATCCTGGGGCGGCCACCGGCTGCCCCTTTTTGTTTGTGTATTAGTTAGCCCAGCGGCGCCTGGGCGTCTCGTCGTCATATCACTTGGCCTCAGCGTGATTCTCGGATGCCTCCTTCCGCTTTGGCACCCGTCCAAAAGCTACTTCTGATTTCGGACGCGCCTTCCCAGAACAACTCTGTATTCAGAGACAAATCAGAGCTAGAATCCTGCGCATCGGAGTCGAGGTCCGATCCATGAAAATTAACAGTCCCTTTTTTCTTGCCGCTCTCGTGATCGCAGCAAGCCCAGGCATTTTGCTCGGTCAGGTCGACACCAAATGGAAGATCCACGATCTCAATCGCCCCGTCCCGCCGGTCGTCGATCCAGGCATCTCGAGCACTCAGGATTCGCCTGGACGCCCGCCCTCGGATGCAATCGTGCTCTTTGATGGAACCGATCTCTCGAAATGGCAGCACAAGGACGGAACCGCTGCGAAATGGAAGGTAGAGAATGGCTACGCCGAGGTCGTGGCGAAGACCGGCTACATTTATACAAAGCAAGCCTTCGGCGATTGCCAACTGCATGTCGAGTTTCGCGAACCCACGCCCCCACACGGCGAGAGCCAGGAGCGCGGCAACAGCGGCGTTTTCCTGATGGGCCTCTACGAAGTGCAGGTTCTCGACTCTTATGAAAACAAAACCTACGCCGATGGCCAGGCATCAGCCGTGTACGGGCAATACCCTCCGCTTGTGAACGCCTCGCGCCCCCCAGGCTTGTGGCAATGGTATGACATCGTTTTCCACGGCCCGCGCTTCGATGCCAGCGGTAAAGTCCTTCGCCCCGCCCGTGAGACGGTCTTTCACAACGGCGTTCTCGTGCAAGACAATGTCGAGCTCTCCGGCCCGACGGAGCACGGCCAACGCCCGCCGTACAAACCGACTCCGGAGAAACTCCCGCTTGCGCTGCAGGATCACGGCGATCCCGTCCGCTTCAGAAATATTTGGATTCGCGAGCTCAAGACCGCCGAGTGATCGCTTTGGTGGTCAAAGGCTTGGCCGCATGGGTCCCGAGCGCACGGGCTAGGTCTTGATCAGCCCTGCAAATTTTCGCGGATTGTTGTCGAAGCCCGGGAACACCGGCGCAAGATCCTTCACGCCGATGTGCTTCGTCAATATCTCTCCAATGACACTGCGGAAGTCCGTCGTCAGAGCCAGGTCGCGCCCTTCATTAAGCTGGTGATCATCGAGCCCCGGCCATTTGCCGTAGACGCGGCCGCCCTTCACGTCCCCGCCCATGACAAACATGCAGTTCGCGTGCCCGTGGTCGGTGCCCCGATTGCCGTTTTCTTTCGCCGTGCGGCCAAATTCGCTCATGGTCACAAAAACGATGTCTTGCATGCGGTCACCCATGTCTTGATGAAACGCCGCCAGTCCCTGCCCCAGGTCCTTCAGCAAGTTGGAGAGCTGGCCTTGCACGCCACCCTCATTCACATGATTGTCCCAGCCGCCGCAATCGACGAACAAAACCTCCACGCCAATGTTGGCCTTCAGCAGTTGCCCAATTTGTTGCAGGCTCTGCCCCAGCCGGTTCGTCGGATATTGCGCGCCATTCTCCGGCTGATACTTCGCCGGATCGGCTTTGCGCAAAAGATCGATAGCCTCGAAGGTCTCCGCGCCAGTGCCGTGCAGCGCGTGGTCGACGGTTTGCGCGTACATGGCTTCAAATCCGCCCTCCACCATTTGCCCTGATCCCGGCGATTGCGCCATCACCTTAAATTGCTTCAAATCCGGCAGTGCGATCGCCGGGGCGCTACCGCGAAGCATGCGCGGCAGGTTCGGCCCCATTGCCACGGCGCGGAACGGCGAAGCGTTTTCTTCCGGCACAATCTCCAGCGCGCGGTTCAGCCAGCCATCATCGGTCGCCTTCAGGCCTGGCGTTCCCGATTCCATAAAATCCTGTGCGTCGAAATGCGAGCGCGTCGGATCGGGAGATCCTGCTGCATGCACGATGGCCAGTTGATTCTGATGGAACAACGGCTCCAGCGGTTCGAGGCTCGGATGGAGCCCAAAAAATCCGTCCAGATCGACAGCAGCATCCGTTCCGCCACGCTTCGGCTGCGGAATCGCGATGCTCGGCCGCAACCGGTAATAATTCGGTTCGCCAAAGGGAACCACAATGTTCAGTCCATCCGCCGCGCCGCGTTGAAACAGCACGACGAGCTGCTTCTTGTTTGGCATCGGCGTCGCCGCCACGGCGCGCTGCAAGAACGCGGGCATCGCGCTCAGGCCAACCATGGCCACGCCGCCCTGCTTCAAGAAATACCGCCGCGAAAATCTCATCCCTCTTACGCCTTCGCAACATTCGTGGCTCATCGTTACCTCTCACGTTCTGAATATGGGTGCGGCTTTTGCGGCACTTTTCGCGCCCGGGCCATTCACTGGACGTGGAAAAGCGGGGGCAGAGCCCCCGCACTCCAAACCCTATCGGCGCTGAAATTCTGGGGCGCCTAGCACTAATCCGGCCACAACTCCCAAGTCCACCTGCTTAACAGGATCGTCCAGCTTCGCCTGCACCACTTGTGGGCTATCCAGCTGCTTCTGTAGCGTCTCCACGGTCGTCGGCGCAACCTGGCCGCCCAGAAAAACCAGGACAGCCCGCTCCAGTGCTGCTTTCGCGTCCGCTGACGTTTCTACACCCAGCAGCGCCGCCACATCTGTGCGTGACCCACGCATCTTGTTCCCCGCCAGCGCCAGCGAGTAATTCAGCCGGTTGAGCAGCGCGCCCGTATTCACCCATGCATCCGCCTTATCTGCGTAACCGGTGGGCGGCTGGCACTGATAAATCGGCTCGCCGATTCGTCCCACCCAGCCGACCAGTGGCTGAGGCATATCCACGTCTGTTCCCAGCGCACGCGCCGCGGAAACCACCAACTCGAACGGCGTCTTGATTTTCGCGCGATACGTTTCGCGCGACCAAAACTCCGGCGAATAAATCATGGTGTGCATTACGGCCTTGATGTCGCCGTCGCTTTCCTGAAACGATTGCGCCATCCGGGCCACGAGCGCTTCTGGTGGGGTATCCGAAACAAATCGCCGCGCCAGCTTCGTCGAAATGAAACGCGCAGTGCTCGGGTCATGCACCAGCAGGTCGATCACTTCCTCGCCGTCCTTCATTCCGCCGGCATGAATCTTTTTCCCTAGTACATACTTCGGGTCAGGATCGTGCAATCGATCGTCAAACTTGAACTCCGGATTCTGGCGGGGTTTCTCGATAGTCCAACCGGTGAAGCACCGCGCGACTTCCGTCACATCTTTCTGCGTGTAGCCGCCATCGACGCCCAGCGTGTGCAATTCCATCAATTCGCGGCCGTAGTTTTCATTCAGCCCACGATCATTTTTCTTCTTCTGCTCGGACGGTGGCACCGGCGGCGGGCCCCAGCCACGATAACGCGCCATCTGGCGTGCATATCGCTCCTGCGCCTCGCGCTGCGCCGCCCGCGGGTCGGCGCTCAAAAAATTGTCGAGGTAAGACAGCATCGCCGGGCTCTTCGCTGAAGCCGTCAGCAAATCCTTGAATTTCCCCAGCGTATGCGGCTGGATGACATCGCGCTCGTAGGCGGTCAAGTAGTAGCGGTCTTCGCCCTTGCCCGCAAACACATTCAAATGGTTGAACCAAAAATCGTCCATTACCTGCTGAAGCTGGCGCTCGCTATAGATGGCGCGCGTCACTTTTGCCATAGCCAATTCCGCAACCACGCGCTGCGGCTTCTTACTATCCTCAGCGATGGCTCTAGGCACATTATTCGGGTCACTGCCGAGCGCGTCCCGTTTCCCTTTACCCTGCGCGCCTGGATTCTCTTGCGCCGGATTGTCCTTCATCGGCGCGGGAGCATTCGCATCGCCGCCATCGGGTTGCGCCGTCGCGGTTAGCTGATTCGTATTCGTTGCCGAGGTCTCCGTCGGAGCCGGGGTCGGCTGCACGTCTTTTGATACGATCGCCGCCGCCACGTCTGACCGCCTCTGCTGATCTTGCTCGATTTGCGCTTGCGCGCGCTTCGCTGCTTCCTTCTCCGCCGGCTTCGGCTGCGGATACTCTGCAATCAGCTTCTCGGAAGACATTTTCAGCGTCGGATAATCCTCGAGCCGCGCTTCCAGCGCCTTTTCATCAATCGAACCAGGATTGAGTTGCTGGTCGATCCATTTCGCCAGCCCCATTTGCCGCACGCGTTCCACATCGCCAGGCCGCGGGCCGTAAGCCAAACGGTTCAGCGCATGGAAGATCGCCTCATCGGCGCTCAACTCTGTTACCGGTAGATTTTTTAGGGCGGGATCTTGCTTCGGTTTCTTATCTTTCGCCGCGGCCGGCGTCGCCCGAAGCAAAGGCAGATCGATACCCAATGAGAACACGCATGCCACAGAAAGAATGGCCGCTAGGAAAGACCTGGGTGCCGTCGAAATCGAAACCGACTGCGAAGCAAGGCCTTGCTGCATGCTCATGTCACTCTCCTGCCGGGCGGAATGGTCCCGAAACACGTGGCACTTCATAGAATAACCCTCCCAGCGCCTATAAGTTGCACCCCACATGGGGCAGTGTCGAATCCCTACTTCGGCCGTTCGGACAGGTCTACCCCTAACCAACTCATCCGCTTGGACCTACGGTTCGTTTCGGACCGTCAGCCGCGGTATTGACGTCCCCCACCTCTACCCGTATCCTCTGGCTGTTTCTCCGAGGGAGGGTTCGTGCTGATTCGTAATTTCATCTTCTGGCTTTCCACCAAGCGCGGCGTCACGAATCGCATTGCGCGCCACGGCATGAAAAATGGCTTCGCGCGGCGTTTCGTCGCTGGCGAATCTCTTGCGGAAGCGCTTACGGCAAGCCAGGAACTCTGCTCCCAGGGCCGAAACGTCAGCCTGAATCATCTTGGAGAAAATGTCACCAACGAAACCGCTGCGCGCGAGGTCCGCGCCAGCTACCTCCAAATGATCGAAGAGCTCCACGCCAAAAACCTCTCAGGCAATATCTCTATTAAGCTCACGCAACTCGGGCTCGACATCGACAAAGAGCTCTGCCGCTCGATGGCCCGTGAAATCGCTGCCCGCGCGGCTGCCCTTGGCCGAACCATTGAGATGGACATGGAAGGCAGCGCTTACACGGACGTCACGCTGGATATTTTCGAAAGCGTGCAACGCGAACTCGGCAATTGCGGCTTGGCCGTGCAAGCCTACCTTTACCGCACGGAGAAAGATCTGTTGCGGCTCGCGTCCGTCAAACCCAAGATCCGCCTCGTCAAAGGCGCCTATCGCGAGTCAAAAAACATTGCCTTCCAAAAAAAGACTGAAGTCGACGCCAACTACCAGAAATTAACCACCCTGCTCCTCGAAGGCGCCACCGAGGGCACCTTCTTGCCCGCCATCGCCTCCCACGACTGGAACATGGTCGCCCACGCGCAAGCCGAAGCCGCCAGGCTCAAGCTGGATAAATCCCGTTACGAATTTCAGATGATCTACGGAATTCGACGCGACCTGCAGGCGCAGGTGCGCGCCGCGGGAGATACTCTGCAAGTCTACGTGCCCTTCGGCACCGACTGGTGCCCGTATTTTATGCGGCGGCTGTCGGAGCGCCCGGCGAATTGCTTGTTTGTGCTGCGAAGTCTATTCGCGGAATCAGGAAGCGCGTCGCGCCAGCCCGCGATTTAGCCGGCTCCGAAAAATTACGGCGAGAACTCTAAACAGTGTCATTCTGCAACATCGAAATCGATGACGCGATTGTTGGCGTGATGCCCCGCTCCGTCCACCGCCATCATCACCAGCCGGTAACCGCCGGGAGCCAAGTCCTTCACTTTAACGCTCATCCCCACTGGCACCATCGGACTACCTTTCTGAATGAAATCGTCGAGATGCACGGCCCCAGTGGTGTAAATCTTGTTGCCACTGGCCCTGTCAACGATGGTATAGCCGGCTGCAACCACGGGAGGATTCGCGGAGGTGAGCATAGGCTCGTAGACCTCCGTGTACAACGCCACGTTGTCGGTCTTCTTGAACCGGTTTGAAGCCGACGGATTCATCTGCATTCCCTTCACCACCAGCGGCGTGCGGTCTTCGAGCAGTGCCGAATCGAGGCTCGTCGGAATATCCGACAGCTTCTGTATCGAGTTCGTGAGCACCACTCCTCCCAGGCTAAAGTTCTTGCCGTCGTAAGGATCGATTTCCAGTGGCGACTCGTATTTTCCGAATGCGTCGTTCCCGGAACTCACCACGACTGTAAGCTTGTAGGTCCCCGCGCCGGCGTCGAACTGGTTCTGGTAGAAATACGGTTGCTTTGTGAACTCTTTCACTTCGTCTTTTTCCAAATCAAGATTGACGGTGTCGCTGAACTTGGCTCCTATGGTTCCGTCGGGCTTGTAGGCGATGCCCAGCACGTTCAAGCTGGCGTGATACTTTCCCTTGTCCTTGTTGAACTGCACCGTGTTCGAAGGGATTTCCATCGCCAGGTTGATCCGCGCCACATTTGGCGCCGTATAAAAATAGGGCATTTCGAACGAGCCATGCATCGTTCCGCCCTGCGTACCGGTTGCCCGCGCCTCGAGTTGCTTCTCGACCGGCGTGCCATCCAGAATGTTTGTGGCCTTTGTGTTGCAATACCCGCTCCGCGACCTTACGTTCAGTCCGCCGCGGTTCATCTTCACTTTCAGCGTGTGGCAGCTTCCATCCGCCGACGGCTGCGGCACATAACCCAAGATGTAAAACTCATTCTGCTCGCGGCCGATTTTCTCAAGCCCTCCCAGCAAGTCGTTGGTGTTGAAGATTGTGAACCCACCGGTTCCATCCGCCAGAGCAGCGAGAATTTGCTGATTGGTCGACGCCGAGGGCGGAAATGGAGGAACGATGGTCCTCGGCTGCGTGTAGATCGAATTTGGATTGTTTGTGTTGGAATTCGCAGCGGTTCCACCGCCGGCGCGCCCGGTGGTTCCCCCGCCAGTTCCCCCGGGGCTTCCGGTTCCACCTTTACCCCCGGTGCCGCCAGTGCCACCAGTCCCGCCGGTTCCCCCTGTGCCCCCGGTTCCGCCTCGACCGCCTGCTCCACCACCTCCGGCCCCACCTGTTCCGCCTCCCGTTCCTCCCGTCCCGCCGCCGCCTCCGCCTGGCCTTTGCGGCTCAAGCAGCCCGCCGGAGTAGGAAGCGAATACGAGTCGTCCGCCTCCGTAAAGGTCCTTTCCCTCAGACCTTTCGGCCACCGCCCGCTTCCCATCTTCTTGGCGCAGTAGCTGTGCATGTCCGCCGGGAGGCGTGGCCAGCAAACCGCGCACATCCAGCGAATAAATCGCCACATTCGCTTTATTGCAAGCGTCTATCGTGGCGGTGAGCTCGGACTCGCTCTCGCTCGTCAGCGGGAAGCCCGACGAAAAGAGCACCACCATCTTGCGCCCCGAAACTCCGCGGAGATTCTTGGCGAGACTGCGAACGGACAACAACATGCTCCTGGCTCCAAAATCCGCTTCGGCGTTGCTCATTCCGGAAAATGGCGAGCTCATTCCCGCTGAACCGCCCATGGGGCTGGCGGATGGCGAGAGTCCTGCAGAAGCTACCTGGACAGGCGACTGCGCGTTGGGATCGACGGACGAACCCTTTGCTCCTCCAACGGCTGCCCGCAGCAGGTCTGCGTTTGCCGTGAAATTTTGGACGATCTGCAAGGCCCCGCCGAATTCCACTACCGCCATCAACCGGTCAGGCCCGGCGTTGGCATCGATGAATTTCTTCGCGGCATCTCGCGCCTGAATCTGGTCAGGCATGGCCATCGTCGAATTATCGAAAAACAGGATGAGATACCTCTTCTGCCCCTGAGCCTGAATGGCCGTGTCCGCTCCGAACGAAAAACTCGTCACGCCCTGTTCTTTGTTGTCTTCGAAGACCTTGAAATCGTTCTGCGTCAGGTCGTGAACGTAGTTCCCCTTCTTGTCGGTCACAACCGCATCTACCAGGACGAGGCGCGACTCCGCCTTGATGGTTGCTCCGCTCTGCGGAACCGCATCCTGGGCCGGCGCGGCCGGCGCTTGGCCCGGCGGCGTCTGACCAGCAAGCTGCACGAAAAATATACAAGATGTGGCCGCCGCAAGTCCGGCAAGCCAGCCCCAAGTTCTTGGAATGCGATTCTTTTCTGTGTTCATTTGCTCCCCCATCAATTCGGAATGACTACGGCGCCGTTGCGCGCCGCAAGCTGCGATCCCTCCGAGTCACGCACGACCTGTCTTACCAGGTACGTGCCCGGTTTCACGTCGAAACTCGACTTCAGATTGAGGCCCGACCGCATAAGCCGGTCATAGGTCGGGTCCAGAAGCTTCATCTCCACGATCTTCTCTCCACCTGTCACGTAATTACCGTTCTCATCGAAGATCGCCGTCGCCACGGTCAGATCGTCCCGCGTGCGCCCGTCGGCCTTACGGAAGTGCACGCCCTTAATATCGACATGCGTGAGGACCGCCAGCTTCGCCTGGTAGTTGTCCGTCTTGAAGAATTGAGTGTGCAAATCCACCGGCAAATCGCGAATTTCGTCCTGTGAGAAAAGCGCTTCCTGAATCTCTTGCTTTGCCGCCTCCACTGGATCGACCACGTGCCGCGGGGCGAAGTAGCCATGCCGCGCCTGGATCTTGTAGTTAGTCTTGTGCACGAACGACACCTTAAGCGTGTGCAAGCTTCCGTCGAGCTTCATGTTTTGCGGCGAAAACCCCAAGAGATACGTCATTGTCGGCGCGGCTCCTGCCTCGCGCAAACCCTCATCCACGTCGTTGCGATTGTGAAAAAAAGTCCCGCCCGTTCCATCCGCAAGCTGCGCCAGAACATCTTCTTGCGCCAATTGTGCTGCTATCTGAAAGGAGAGTTTGTACCCTGCTGTTTTGGGCGAACTCGTAGATGGGTCGGAGATGTCTCCCATATCCGGGGTGTACAGTCCCCGCGCGTCGATCGTGTTGATTACGATGTTGCCCTTGGTTGCGCGATCCACTACCTCGTTAAACTCCAGTTGCAGCGTCGAGGTAATGAATCCGGGAGAAACGAATACCATGATGCGCTGTCCCGGCATCGACGAGAGCCTGCGCAAGACCTCTTCCATGTGGCGCAAAGCATATTCCGTCGAAGAATCTTCTCTGCCGACTACAATACCCCCCTCCGCTTGCGCCATGGCCCGCGCCGCAGCAGCCTGTGTTTCGTCGCCGCCAAACGCACATTGCACGGCATCTTCCGTTGCGAGAGCCAATGCTTGCTGGTCGTTTTTGTTCTGGATGAGATCCGCCTCGTAATAGCTCATGTCCGGGCAATCATGAATTCCCGCACTAGGCGAATGAGGTAAGATCTTCAAAAGCGATTTCCGCAGCCGCTCGTGATCGTCGGTAAATTCCTCAGTGAATTGGCCGGACGTCGAGTAAATGCCTACTCGATCGGAAGCCGCCAGTGAATCTAAAAACTTGCCGGCCGCGTTCCGCACAAACATCGCGTCCTGCATGTTGAGGTGCTGATCATCGAATACGACCGATACAAAGCGCTGGGGCAGCGCAGCTACCGCCTTTGCCACGACTGGATCAGCGGGAGCATTTGCGTCGGCGTTGGTGGTAGTTGCAACTATGTGCGATTCCGGAGTCTCCACGCTGAACGTCGAGATTGTTTGTGGCTTGCGATTGTCGGAGAGCTGAAAATCTTCCTTGTGCAAGTTGGGCACCACGTGCCCCTGCTGGTCGCGCACCACTACGCGCACCAGAACTAGATTCACGCGAACCTTGAAGGTCGGAGCTGTATCGCGGCTCGAGACTTCCGCATTGTCGTTGGAAGCGGGCGCTTGCGGCTTCGCTGGCTCCGCAGGCGTCTGGGCAGGCGAACTCGCCGCCGGAGCGGTCGGCGAGGCCGGCGTTTGCGCGCTAACCCGAACACCCACACCCGTCAACACGAACAGCAACAAAACACACTTCAAGAGCCGCGCGAACGGGAACTGCGGTAGGTAGGACATCCCATTCCTTCTCTGATCCGCATCCGCAGGCACCGCCGGCTCTCTCGGAAGCCGGCACTACGGGGGAACCTTGGGACCACACTCGCGGAATGACTATACGCTCTGGTTAATTTTTGTGTCAACGCGTTTGCCCGCCGTCACCTTTGACAGTTGGCGGTACGCCGCCAAGCTCCAAACATCCTGCGCATCATCGTGCCGCAAGACATAGCGGTCTCCATTCACTGCCAGCACCCTGAAATAAGTCACTCCAGGCGAATACCAACGGTCCTCCACATCCGTGATCTCGAGCGTAAGCCCTTCAAACAAGATGCGCACGGGCCGCTCGTCCGCTTTGAAGCCGGAGTGGCATTCCACACGCACGAACTGTTCAGCCATGGGCGCGCGCTCCCCGCCGGTTTTCCGCTAACTCCGCATTCCAAGCCGCTCCCAGAAATACAATTACCGCCGAAAGCTGCATCCACACCATCAATCCGATGACCGCCGCCAAGCCTCCGTAAACGATGCTGTACGGCACCCGCCGCACGTAAAATCCAAACAGCACGTTTACCAGCCACCACAGGGAGGTCGCCACCATCGCCCCCGGCAGGACGTTCTTCATTCGTTCCTCTCCCGGACGTGCCACCCGATAAATCACCGTCAGTGCCGCAAGCGCCAACACAATCGCCACTGCCGGAAAGAAAACTGTCCACCAACCCTGCAGAACATGTGGCGTTCCCAACTCCTCGGAAAGCCAATGCCGGATTGGCCGCCCGAGAACGCCGAGTATCGCCGCTACCAGCAGCGGTGCGATCGTCACCAGCAGCAGCGCCAATCCGCGAAGTTGCCGGTGCCAAAATCCCGGTTGCTCCTGGTCGCCGTAAATCCTGTGAATTCCTTCCATCAGCAGCCGCATTACTTGCGAACCAGCCAGGAGCGTTCCCGTCCAGCCCACCAGCGCCAGTTTCCACGCTTCCGGCCCGCGCTTCACCAGAAATTCGGAAACAATGCTCTGGCTTCCCGGCGGCATGAATTCCGTCAGGTCCCTGATCAAATCAAAGAGGCTTGTTCGCCCGCCGATGCGGCTGGTGGCGAACCCCACCATGATGAGCAGCGCCGGGAAAAATGCCAAAAACAAATTGAAAGCGATCGCCTGTGAAATCATGGCGCAGCTCGGAAATACCCGCCGAAGCATCCGGAACGTCCGCCCGAGGAGCGAAAGGCTCGAAGCCATAGCGCGCCATTATACGCATCGCAAGCTTTCTCGTCGCGGCAGAAGAGCCGCTAAGTCTCTCCTTGCCTGATGTCCTCCGCGGCTCTTCCACAAAAAGTAATTGCGGGTGAAACGATTCGTACCTCGCTTTCACTATCCTCCAGTCACCCGCGGGTCTGTCTGTTTTTCGGCCAATGACCTCATTCGCAACACGGTTGGGAAGCAGCGCAGAGTTTTCTTCATAGCGAGGAACTCCCGCTTGCCATCGACCGGCGAATCACGAGCGGCCCCGGAACTCGCGTGTTTCAATGACGAAAGGAGTCTCGAGTATGCCCTCTGTCACAAGACTGCCCAGGCCCCACAAAATTCAGAGTTACGGTTGGCAACCTGATGTTCCCGATCACCGCGACTTTCTCTACTCGGCACCTCAGAGATTTCTGGGCGAGAATCTTCCGGTAAGCGTTGATCTCCGTCCGAAATGTCCCCCCGTCTACAATCAAGGACGGCTCGGCAGTTGCACCGGCAATTCCATTGCCGGCGCCATTCAGTTCGAGCAAATGAAGCAGAACATCCCCAATTTTGTGCCTTCTCGCCTCTTCATCTACTACAACGAGCGCGTTATGGAAGGCACCGTCGCCAGCGACAGCGGCGCGCAAATCCGCGATGGCATCAAGAGCGTCACCACCACCGGCTTTTGCCCCGAAACGGACTGGCCTTACGTCATCTCGAAGTTCGCCATGAAGCCGCCGCAAAAAGCCTATACCGACGCCTCCAAAGACCTCGCTACTTCCTATCAGCGGGTCCCGCAGGTCCTGAATCAGATGAAAGGGTGCCTCGCTTCCGGCTACCCGTTTGTTTTCGGGTTCTCGGTCTATTCCAGTTTTGAATCTCCACAGGTCACCAAAACCGGTGTGGTTCCCATGCCTGCCCCCTCGGATAAGCAGATCGGCGGACACGCCGTCGTGGCTGTCGGCTACGACGATGCGCTGCAACGCTTTTATGTCAGGAATTCCTGGGGACCAGCCTGGGGCATGAAGGGCTACTTCACCATGCCGTACGCCTATCTAACCGACAACAATCTCTCCGACGACTTCTGGACGATTCGGCTGGTCGGCTAACCGGCCTCAGGCGAAGCGCAGGGAAAGGCCCATCTCTAGCATTCCACTGTCTCGCTTCAATTTTCCTTTTCTACTCAGCGCCTCTCCGATGGCCGCATCACAAATGCCGGTACATCACCAATGCGTCGACGGCGCCCAGCGCCGGATGCGCGAACGCTCCCGGAAGCCGCCCGGCAATCTCAAAACCCATGCTTTGCCACAGCCTCACGGCGCGTTCGTTGCTGCTCACCACAAAATTGAATTGCATCGCGCGAAATCCTCGTGCCTTCGCGCGCTCCAGCGAATGCTGGCACATCGTCCGCGCCACGCCCCGTCCGCTCGCCCAGGGAGCCGTCATATATCCACAATTTGCGACGTGCGCTCCCCCGCCCTTCTGATTCGCGCGCAATAGATACGTCCCGGCGATCTCTCCTCCTTCTTCCACCACAAATACTTCGTGCCCCGGCGAGTTCCAATACGCTAGAGCGTCCTCGCGCTTCATGTCCTGAGGCAATGCGTACGTGTCCCCGCCACGAATCACCGGCTCGAGAATTTTCCAGATTGCGTCCGCATCGCGTGCTGTGGCTTCCCGTATGAGCATTGTGTCTAGCTCGGACCCGCGCCTCGAGTTTTTGAGTGCGCCGGGGCTATTTTACCTACATCGTCAGCACTACACGAAATTGCGCCTTCCCGCTCATCGTTCGCGCGAATGCTTCGTTCGCTTTCTCCAGCGGAAACTTCTCGATCATCGCCCTCACTCCCGACTGTGACGAAAATCGCAGCGTATCTTCCGAATCCATCGCCGATCCGCTCGGCCATCCTTGGATATCCCTCCGGGCCATCAGCAGCGAGACCACCGATACTTCCATGGGCTCAAACGGCGCCCCCACAACGAGCAGTTTTCCGCCCACGCCGAGCCCGCCGATCAGCGCCGCGATCGACTTCGCATTTGGCGCCGTTGCCAAAATCACTTTCGCGCCTCCCAACTTCGCCAGCTCCTCCGCCGGGTTAGTCGCAACGGTATCGATGTAAACCGACGCTCCCAGTTTCTTCGCCAACGCCGCATTTTCCGGCCCGCGACCGATGGCTGCCACGCGATACCCGGCCTTCGCCGCAAACTGGATTCCCAGATGCCCCAATCCGCCGACTCCCTGCACGCCAACCAAATCGCCCATGGCCGCTCCGCTATGCCGCAGCGAATTGAACGTCGTAACACCAGCGCACAGCAACGGTCCTGCCTCTGCTGCGTCCAGATCCTCCGGAATTCGCGCCAAGGCCTCATGCCTTACTAGCATGTATTCCTGATACCCGCCGTCGCGCGTGAGCCCCGTGATCGCCTCGTTCTTGCAAGCGATGAAGTCTCCTCGCCGGCAGAACTCGCATACAAAATCGTGCCCTCCATGCCAACCCGTCCCCACACGATCGCCCTTCTTCCATTCCGTTACTCCTGCGCCCACTTCATCAACCGCGCCCGCAACTTCGTGACCCGGCACGCGCGGATACGCGATCCCAGGCCAATTCCCCTCTCTTACGAGATGGTCGCTAAAACAAACTCCGCAGGCATGCACCTTGATCCGCACCTCACCAAACCCCGGCTGCGGAATCTCCCGCTCCTGTATCTCAAAATCCGCCCCCGGCTTCGTAGCAACTGCTGCCTTCATCTTAGCCATCGCCGTTCTCCCGTTCTTCACACACACATTCGCTTTTCAGGAACCAAAACTCCTCGCTTTTGATGCGCCAGGAGTTCGGACAGTTAGGTGTGAAAGTTGCTGGTCGTCAGCGTGAGGAATTACATTGCGCGGAATAGGCCAGGCCGATGGAGACGCAAGACCGCGATCTCATCTTCAGCAACCTCCGGATCATAGCGAATCTGTGTGCAGGGAATACAGTGACGTGCTTGCCGCACGTTTCTCCGCGTCGTACACTCGAACGTCGCCATATTAATGTCAAGGAACCGCCCATGACCACGCCGGCAAAACCAGTCCCCTCCACGACGACGCGCAGCGAAGAAGTCGTCGCCAAGCACAAAAAATACATCTGGCCGTCGGTGACCAACTACTACCAGAAACCACTCGTCGCCGATCACGCCGAAATGCAGCATGTCTGGGACGTCGAAGGCCGCAAATATCTCGATTTTTTTGGCGGCATCCTCACCGTCTCTGTGGGTCACTGCAATCCAAGAATCACCAGCAAGATCGATGCGCAGGTCCACAAACTCCAGCACCTCTCGACGCTCTATCCGAACGAACAAATCGTCGCGCTCGCCGAAAAAATTGCCGAGATTACCCCCGGTAACTTATCGTCGAGTTTCTTCACCAGTTCCGGCAGCGAAGCCGATGAAGCCGCCATCCTCATCGCGCGCATGGCCACCGGCAGCTACGACATCGTCGCTCTGCGCCACGCCTATTCCGGCGGCTCTTCGCTGATGAAGTCCGTCACCGCTCACGCTCCCTATCGCAAAGCCGCAGTCATCAGCGTTGGCATCGCGCATGCTATCAATCCTTACTGCTACCGCTGCCCGCTTCACCTGAAATATCCCGAATGCGAAGTCGCCTGCGCCGGTGACGTCGAAAATCTCATCCAAACCGGCACCAGTGGCAGCATCGCTGCCTTCATCGCCGAACCCATCCAGGGGGTCGGCGGCTTCATCACCCCGCCCAAGGAATATTTCAAAATCGTTTTCAACATCGTAAAAAAATACGGCGGCCTCTTCATCTCCGACGAAGTGCAAACCGGCTGGGGCCGCACCGGCAAAAAATGGTTCGGCATCGAGCAATGGGAAGTAACACCCGACATTATTACCAGCGCCAAAGGCATGGCCAACGGCGTCCCTGTTGGTCTCACCGTCACCACGCCAGAAATCGCCGCCGGTTTCCAAGGCCTCAACATCGCCACGTTCGGCGGCAATCCTGTAACCAGCGTTGCGGCCCGGGCCACCATCGAACTCATCGAAGAAGATGACCTCCTCGAAAACGCCCACGCCGTCGGCAATCATTTCCGCACCAAGCTAGAAGAGCTCCAGGAGAAATATCCGCTCATCGGCGACGTCCGCGGCATGGGCCTCATGCAAGCTCTCGAACTTGTAAAAGACCGCAAAACCAAAGAACCCGCCCCCGCGCAAACCACGCAAGTCATGGAACGCGCCCGCGACCACGGCCTCCTTATCGGCAAAGGCGGCCTCATGGGCAACATCCTCCGCCTCGCTCCCATGCTCAACACCACCAAACCCGACGTCGACGAAGCCATCCGCCTTCTCGACAAATCTTTCAGCGAAGTTGTGATGTAAATTGATCCGAGGAATGCAAACAGCCCTTGCCACTGCTCTCATTTTCTTCTCGGCGCTTCCGCAGGCGGCGACTCCCGAGAAAAAGACTGTCTGGAAACCCGTGCAATTCGCCATCGTGAGATTCAACGACCAAGCCCCTCAAACCTGGAATATCTACCATTCGGAAAAGCGCGACGCGCTGCTTGTGAAACTGTGGAAACGCTTTCTCTATCTGGACCTAAAGGAAGGCGAGGTTTACGAAGTCGATCCGCAAACCGTGAAGCCGCAAGGCGACAACGTCGAATGGTCGCTCTCCGACCTTCCGAGCGACCCCATCGAGATTTCTGATTGGAAAATGCGCGACGTCGGCTTGATGGTCCGTCGGGTCCGCTTTCGCTTCGGCAAGAACGGCCACTACTTGGACATCAACTTGCCCCTAAAACCCGACGGCAAACCCGCCTACTAGATCTCCTACATCAATGTGGCGCAGGGCGGAGTCTGCGGAGCGCCCCGGGATTTTCCGCGCAGCACACTCCGCCGCCTTTCATCTCCGATACACGCCGTAATACCACGGAATCCCCAGCGCCCCCGGCTCAACCGCCACCACCACCGTGTCGCCGGCCTGAAATCGGTCGAAATCGTCCGCATCCACCGCCAAACCCTCGACCTTTTGGCCAGGACGCCACGAACGCACGTGCAATCGCCGGCTCCCGCGCACAATCCCCTTCATATTAAATTTACTCACCACCGCCGTCGGGTAGTACGCCAGGTTTTTCTGCGTATCGAGCCGCCCATTCACAAAAAGCGTCGCCGCAAGTATCCACGGCAACGGAATAAATCCCGCATAGATGCGCTTCAATACTTCGATCTCCTTGTGCTGCCGCGCACGCCTTTCCAGAATCACCGCGATCGTCAGAGCCAGAAAGAAGAGCAACCCAAAAAACACGAGCATCAAATCCAAATCCAGCGGCGGATAAATCTGGCTCACATAAGGAAATGCCAGCGAGCCCACCAGAAAAATTGCGGTCCGCGACACCAGCCGCCGCCGGAACAGCAACTCGGCCGCAACCGACGTCAACCCGCAAGATGGACATTGGTCAGCGGTTCGCGGGGAACCGCAATCCAGGCATCTGGTCAAACTCATGCGACCTCAAACGCCGTTCCGTACGAAGGGGGCGAATACTTTTTCACGAAACGCAAGCCGCGCGAAGCAACCCGCGCCGCAAACATAGTATAAGACGAGCTTAGGAAGCTGTGTTGGAGAGAGAGGCGAGAAGATCTTGATATCGTTGTTCGTGCTGCTCTTCGGAAAGCGTCACAGCCACGCCCATGCCAAGCCCGGGCTCGATGCGCTTCACGGAACAATCCACTTTTACGCGCCTGTCCAGCACCAAATGCGCCGTAAAACCCGCCCCAATCCACAAAGGATCGGCCGACTCGATAAACATGCCATTGGAGCTGATGTCGCGCGTGCTGGCGCGCAAAACCGCCGAACCCCATTCGATCTCGAGGTTGGCGCGAAACGAGTAGCGCGGTGCCCAGCGCCGGTCCGACCGCCCGGACGTTTGATCCCCACTGCCCATTGACCTGGAAAGCCCCCCTGCCAAGGATCCCAAGGTGCGGCGCCAGGGCCATCTCGCCGCTCGTTCGTATCAAGCATACCCCTGCTACCAGCACACCCATACGACGCCAGAGACCGATGTTTTGTTCCCAGCAATGCACCTAACTTTTTCGGATATTTTCTGCCTTGGGGTGAAAGGATGCCGCTTAGTTTTGATTAGACGCAGCCGCAGGACCGGGAGTATCGTCTTTCCGCGCGGATTTTTCTCCCGCCCGAATCCGCCGTTGCACTTCCGCCTGCAGATACTTACCTAAGCTCTCGGAAACGATTCCCGGCGATGCCAGCTCGCGCAAATCCGAAACGGTAAGCTCAGGCAAGTAGGCGAGCACGGTAGCCAGCGGCGACAAAGGATGCCGCACCAGCGCCAATCGCACGTTGTAGGTTATCGACCACTTGCGATGCTGCGAGATGGCGCGCACGACCACCGGCGGCAGCTTCTCACGCGACAGCACTCTCAGCACCTGTGCTTCTGTCAAATACGCATTGTCCAGAACGATCGAAACGATTTGCGCGTGCCCCTCTGCGAGGAGCGCCCCCGCCAGACGCGCCGGCCCTCGTCGCGCCAAAGTGATTTTTTGCCCAAGCGGCAATTGCGGCAGCCGCGAAACCAGCTGATCCTCCGCATTCCGTTTCAACTCCGTGGGAATCCCCGGCAACAGTGTGATCTGCACCAGATCCATCAAGTATAGATCGCGCAGCAAACGCAACGTAACGAGCCGTGGCGTCCGCGGGTGAAACGCCAGCGCCTTTTTGACGCGATAGCTCTTCAGGAGCGGCTTGCGCCGCGCCACTTCTTCAAGAATTTCTGCCGGGACGTTTTTTCGTTCCAGCAACATGCACAATTGCGTTTCCTCGAGCGACGGATTGTCGAGAAGAGCCAGCAGGACCTCCACGTCGGCATGGTGAAGCAAAGCCGCCAGCTCGTCGCCGGCCGCAACGAGCGCGCGATCCCGATTTTTGTCCGCGCCCGCCATTTCAGTGTCCCGCGCGATCCCCACTGGAAAGCAACCCCAGCGCCAGCCGAGCCGCCGCCTCCGCTGGAGAAACTCGCAAGCTGCGAATCTCCGCCAGCGGAAACGCATTCCTCAATCGCTCATCAATTTGACTCTCCAGATATTTCGAGCGCCCCATCATGCCGCCGGTTTTTGCAACCACAAACCGCGCCTCTCGCAAATGCAATCGCTCCGCAAGATTTTCCGCCAGCGAAGCCAGATCAAACGCAGCCGCCCGCAGAATTCCCCGCGCCTCTTTTCTCGCCGCGGTTTCAGCCGAAGTCTCAGAAGGAGTCTCGAGCCAATCCGCTACCATGGCCACAACAGAAAACAATCGCGGAAACACTTCGTCCGAAGCGGCTTGCGCCCGCGCCTTCACCTCTGACCAATTCGCGCAACCCAGCTCCCGCAATAGCCGCTGCCCCAGCACCGCATCCGCGCCGGTGCGGTCGTTTTCATGCATCGCCGTCAAAACCGCGCGCCGCCCGATATCGTAAGCGCTGCCTTCATCCCCAATCTGCGAACCGTATCCGCCCGCGCGCGCCGTTTCGCCGCCCGCGTTCCGCCCCACTGCAAACGAACCCGTCCCCGCCAGCAGCACGACCACTTCTCCGTCGCCAGCCGCCGCCAACGCGAGATCGAGATCGGTGCAAACCTGAACCTTCGTTTCCGGAAATTCTGCGGCTAGAAGCGCGCGAACCTTTTCCGCCGATTCCAGCGGCCCCGCTCCTGCGAGGCCCGCGCATATCGCAGCAGCCGTCACGCTTTCGGGCAACGCCGCCTGTGCGAGCGCTTGCCGTGCCGCTTCGCGAATCGCGCCAATCGCCGCCCCAAACCCAATCCGCAGCGGATTCGATGGCCCGGCCTGCGACCGCGCCAAAACCGCGCCAGACTCGTCCATCAACACGCAATCCGTCTTCGTTCCGCCGCCGTCCAATCCCAAGACAAAGCGCATACAAAAAGTTTAAGCGAGAAACGCGCTCAATGCATTCGAGGATGAAAATAGCGTGCGCAAACGTGCGCCGTGCCGTTGCTCTCGACCTTTGGCCTTCGCGACAGGCCTCGCGCGGCGACTTACTCTCCGCACCTCACGGATTCCTTGACCTGCGTAAGCCCTGCCACTATTCTCGGTTCTCTTTTTGATAGCCAACTCTTGAACGAACGAGGAAACCTCCGGGCCGCCGAAACGCGGCCCCTGCACGCGCCACAAACCACACATGCGCATCCACCCACTCGACCTCGCCATCGTCATCATCTACCTTCTCGCCGTAACCGCGCTGGGCATGCGCTTTCGCCGTGCCAAAAAGGACATCGCCAGCAGCAACCGCGACTCCGTCAGCCTCGATTATTTTCTAGGAGGCCGCACGGCGCCATGGTGGGCGCTGGCTCTCTCGATTGTCGCGACAGAAACTTCCACGCTGACCATCATCGGCACGCCCGCCATCGCCTACGGCGGCAACCTGACATTCCTCCAACTCGTCATCGGCTATCTCATCGGCCGCATCCTGATCGTCCTTCTGCTCCTCCCCGGCTATTTCCGCGGACAATTTCTCACCGCCTACGCGCTCATCGAAAAACGCTTCGGCGAAAAAATGCGCGCCGTCGCTGCCAGCACCTTCCTTATCACGCGCGCTATCGCCGAAGGCGTGCGCGTCTCCGCGATTGCACTCGTCGTCAGCGTAGTCCTCGGCACATCCGAGCACCTGGCCGTCGTCATAGTCATCGCGCTCACCATCCTCTACACTTTCGAAGGCGGCATGAAAGCCGTTATCTGGACCGATGTCGCGCAACTCCTCCTCTATCTCACAGGCAGCGCCGTTACGTTTTGGATTTTGCTCCACCGCATCCCCGGCGGATGGACCGAAGTCGCGCAAGTCGCCGCAGCCAGCGGCCACAAATTGCAAGTCTTCGATTTCTCCTTCAACCTGGCTACGAAATACACCTTCTGGTCCGGCCTGATCGGCGGCGCTTTCCTAACCATGGCCAGCCACGGCACCGACCAAACCATCGTGCAAAGACTTCTGGCCGCCCGGAATGAAAAAGACAGCCGCCGCGCCCTCCTAGCCAGCGGCGTAATCGTCCTCGTTCAATTCACGATCTTTCTCCTCATCGGTGTCGTGCTCTACGTCTTCGCGCAGCATTCCCAGCTCCTCATGGCAGGCGAGCGCCCCGACCGCATCCTCCCCTTATTCCTCGTCCGCGAAATGCCCACAGGCCTCGCCGGCCTCCTCCTCGCCAGCATCGTCGCGGTGGCCATGTCCAACGCCAGCGGCTCCCTCAACTCCCTGGCCGCAAGCAGCGTCCTCGATTTCTCGAAACTCCGCGGCCAGTCCGCCGATCCCGTAAAATTCCTCCGTCTAAGCCGCCGCATGACGCTAGTCTGGGGCATCATCTTGATGTGCTTCGGTTTCGTAAAATGGGGCCCGCTTCTGGAAACCGGCCTCACGGTCGCATCGCTCCCCTTCGGCAGCCTCCTCGGCCTGTTTCTTCTCGGTACGCTCGACCGCCGCGCCACCGCCACCGGCGCCCTCATCGGAATGTTTGCAGGCCTCGCCGCCGTTCTTTGCGTTTGGAGATTCACCCCAGTTGCGTATACATGGTACGTGCTGATCGGCGCCGTCATGACCTTCGCGGCGGGAAGCATGGTGAGTCAATTCAGCAAACCCGAAAGAGCAAGCGTGAACTTGTAGGGGCGGGGCTTGCCCCGCCCGCTTTTGTGCCGCACCGACTTTGACGAATCTACCGAGCGGGAGACAATGACCGAAAAACGTCTCGAACTAGTCCGCGGCCTCGGCAGCTGGGCTTCCGGCGCCATCGTCGTCGGCACCATGATCGGCACCGGCATCTTCCTAAAGCCCGCCGAAATGGCCCGCGAAGGCCGCTACGTCTCGGTTGTCTTCGCCGCCTGGATTGTCGGGGCGATCCTCTCCCTTTTCGGTGCACTCTCCTTCGCAGAACTAGGCGCCGCCATCCCCGAAGCCGGCGGCGAGTACGCCTACCTGCGCCGCGCCTTCGGCCCCGCCTGGGGCTTTCTCTTCGGCTGGATGCATGCCATCGTAGGCCGCCCCAGCTCGCTCTCCTCCATCGCCGCCGGCCTCATGCGCTTCCTAAGTTTCCTCATCCCCGTCGTAGCGGCTCCAATCTTCACGCTCCACATCGCCATCCCAGGGCTCACAACGTGGCTCAAGCCTTACGATTTCGTTTTTACCTGGGCGCAACCGCTGGCCGTCCTGTGGATCGTCGCCATGACCGCCATCAACTATCTAGGCGTCCGCCTCGGCGGCGCCGTCCAGGTTTTTCTCACCGCCATAAAAATCACATCCGTAGCCATCGTCATTGGCGTTGCGTTTTTTTCACCCAAGGTTGCGCTTCACACTCCCGATCCGATGTGGCCGAGCGCGTTAAACGGCAGCGTCCTTAGTGCGTTCTTAGCCGCGCTAGCCGCCGCACTCTGGGCCTATGATGGTTGGGAAGACTTAAATCTGGTGGGTTCAGAAGTAGAAAATCCCCAGCGCAATTTTCCGCGCGCGCTAGTCGGCGGCGTGGCACTCGTCGCCATGATCTATTTTCTCTTCAGCGCCGCTTGCCTGAAGGTATTGCCGTTCGCAGCGGTCGCCGCCTCGCCCCACATCGCCTCCGACGTTGTCCAACACGTCGCCGGCCCCATCGCCGCCGCTTGGATCACCGTCGCCATGGTCATCAGCGCCCTCGGCTCGATGAACTCTTCCGTCCTAAGCGGCGCGCGCCCCGCCTACGCCATGGCCCGCGATGGCATCTTCTTCAAAATCGCCGACGGCGTTCACCCCAAATACCGCACGCCCGCCCGCTCCCTAATTTTTCAATGCGTCCTGGCCAGCCTCATGGCCCTCACCGGCACCTTCGAAGAACTCACCAATCTATTTATTTTTGCAGGATGGATTTTCTACGGCCTGGCCGTCGTCGCCCTGTTCCGCCTCCGCTCGACCGAACCCAACATGCCCCGCCCCTACCGCTGCTGGGGCTACCCCGTAGTCCCCGGCCTTTTCGTAGCCGGCGCCCTCGCCCTCACTTTGAACATTTGGCTCGACCGCCCTGGCCGCTCCAGCATCGGCCTCCTCCTCATCCTCGCCGGCCTCCCCTTCTACCACCATTGGACGAAAGGAACGCGCGCGCATGCAGCCATCGATCCCCAGCGCTGATCTCCCCAAGCCTGCAACTTCCCGAGGGGCCGCCCGTTTGATCAAGTTCCTGATCTATTCTGGAGCGGCAGTCGCACTGCTGCTTACCTTCTTTGTCGCAAGATTCTTTCTCTGGGCCAGATGTTTTGATCTGCGCGCATTTCGAGTCCCCAGCGCCTCGATGTGTCCCGCTATTTGTCTCAACGAGCGAGTCATCGCCGGAATGGACGCTTTCAACACGCGCGCACCGCAGAGCGGAGAGGTCATATTGTCCGAAAGGGACGAAGGCAACACGAAATTCGTCAAGAGGGTCATCGGTGTTGCAGGCGACACGGTAGCGCCTGGACCGTCAAACACCATCCTCGTCAATAACAAGCCGCTCAGCCTGCCGCCGCCTTGCGGCGAGAAGAACGCGTACGCTCATTTGGCGGCAGAAGGGCCACCGTTTGAACCCGTCAAAGTGCCGAAAGGTTCTCTCTTTGAGATTGGAGACAATCTGGACAGCAGCTACGACAGCCGTCACTTCGGGTTGGTCAGCCTGGATAAAGTGAAAGGAAAGGCTCTGCTCATTTATTGGTCGCCGAATGAGTCTCGCATCGGCTGCAAACTGAATTGACCGTACCCCCGCTGTGGAGTGCGACAGCTCTGCTGCCGCTTTTCTCAAGCCCTGGCAGGTCTATATTTTTGGCAAGTCCTTTTGAGCAAGATTGCTATGCTGAGGCCGCGTGGCGCGATCTCACAATCTGCACCGGGAGCCCGCCGGCAAGCAAAGCCACTCCAGGCAAAACCACCCACGCGACCAAACCCATCAGTAAGGCGCTAGGCATGGTGTTGTGGCTGATGTGGTCGTCCAGTATCAGCGACACTGGGATCCAAATCACGAAAAAAACCGAGTACGGCAAAACAGGAAACACAGTGGAAAGAAGCGCTGCGCGCGGTGACGCTCCAGCGCGGCCCGCTAGATACGCTCCCATCGCGCCAATCAAAAGCAACGACAGCAGCCACGGCACGTAAATCACCGCCACCGGAGCCGTCATTCGCCAACCGGAAGTGCTCACGATGACCGGCTTCGGCCCAAAGAACTGAATCACCATGAGCAGCATCATCGAAAGGAACAACGTCAAAAAACCGGGTAGCCACACTTGTTTGACTCGGTCCGTCATACCGTCCTCCTTCTTTCTCGCTATCTGAATTTGCCCCCGGAGAGATCGCCAACTCTTTACTTCTGAAAGAGCGCGCGCGACCGCCGCTTCTTCCGAAAACCCTTGCCGGCATAACTGCTCAAAGGTTTCCTCGAGATGGCCAGCAAGTTCAGCAATCACTTCGTTCCGCTCCTCGGGCTCAAGAGAAATAGCAGCGAACTGCTCGCCGACGAGTGCTTCCCAATCAGGCATGGGACACCTTGGTGAGGCGCTTCAGGGCGCGAAACAGTTCGGCCCATTCGCGGCGAATCGGCGCTATCTTTTTCTTCCCTTCGGTGGTCAGGCGGTAGCAGCGCCGGCGCCGGCCGGTGCCGCTGGTCTCCCAAGCGCCACGCACCCACCCGCGTTTTTCCAGTCGATACAGCAACGGATAAAGCGACGCCAACGTGAATCGCAGCGAACCGAGAGTTTGCTCTTCGATGCGGCGCGCCATTTCATACCCATGCAGCGGCCCATCTTCCAGCACGCTCAGCACCGCCAATTCCGCCGTCCCGCGCTTAATCCCCGGAGCAATCATCATGTCTCCTATACATAATAATCCTATATATAGAACCAAACGTTGTCAACTGCTCCAAAGGCCAGCTGGAACTAAAGGACAGCAGGGACGGGGCTTGCCCCGCCCCTGGTTCATCAACTAAGCGGAAGCCGCCCGTAAAGAAGATGGAAACGCGGGCACAGACGACGCGGTGATAGGCACCGCAACGCTCTCCGCTTCCGGACTAACCACAACCTCCGGATGCAGAATTCTTGCGAGCGCTTCAACGCCAGCAATCAATCGCGGCCCCGGCCGTGAAAAATAACCGCTCGCATCCATTGCATACACGCGCGAATTGCGCACCGCTGGAATCGCGCTCCACTCTTCCGGAAACGTCATGGCGTTGTATTCATCGCGCGCCTGCTTCGCGTTGTACCCGCACTGCGCAATCAAGAGAATCTCCGGAGCGGCATCGATTACGTCTTCGGCGGAAATCCGGAACGAAGGCGTGCGCTTACGCCCAAGCACATCTTTTCCGCCCGCAATTTCGATCATTTCCGGCACCCAATGCCCGGCCACATAAAATGGCTCGAGCCACTCGAGAATCGCAACGCGCGGGCGATGCTCGACGCCATCGAGCTGGCACTCGAGCTCGCCAAGTCGCGTCCCGATTTTCTTCAGCACAGTTTCCGCTTCATGCCCGCGGCAAGCGGCTTCGCCAACCCACAGAATGTCGCGCCACACATCGCCAAGATCCTGCGGATTCAGGCAAAGAACTTCCGGCGGCTCAGGGAAACGCGCAAGCGTGGTCGCGAGATCATCCGGCGAAGCCGCGCAAACCTGGCACAAATCCTGCGTAATAATCAGATCGGGCTCTAATTCCCTAAGCGCCTCGGCATCCACCGAATAAAGACTCTCGCCGCGCGACACATATTCGCGGACCAGCCGGTCAATCTCCAAGGGAGACGCATCGTGCGGCAGCCGCGAATGAATCACCACGCGCTTCGTCCGCGCCTGCACCGGAAAATCACATTCGTGGCTCACGCCGACAATTTCGCTGTCAAAGCCCAAAGCGAACAAAATCTCCGTGGCCGAAGGAAGCAAGGATACGACACGCATGCGCCGACTCTACCACAAGAGAGACCTGGCCGTGCAGCGCTACTTGCCGATTAGCAGTGAAACGGAATTACTTGTAGAGAAAATACTTGCGGCGCGTTTGATCGAAATTCGCGAGATCCGTCGACCAGCTCGCTACGATTTGCTCTGGCTGAACACCGGCCTGAAGCTCTCGGATCGTTTCCGAATTGCCGATGAGGAAAAGCAATTTCGCCGGATCAAAGTTCTTGGGATATGACTTTTGCAAAATGACAGCGATTTCCAGCCCCACACGAACGGAGCGGACGGCGGCGCGGTCGGCGATCCGAATGCCGACGCCTCCGCAGCGCTGCCCTGCGTAGAGACCGGACACCGGGATAAAGGGCTGATCTAGAAAACGCAAGCCGGGCAGATGTCGCGCGTTCAACTCGTCTGCCACCGCCATTCCGTCCATCCACGGCGCGCCGAATTCCTCGAAGGGCGTCTCCGTCCCGCGTCCTACCGAAACACCCGCGTTTTGCAATATTTCGATGCCCGGATAGACAATCGAGCCCTTCACCGTTCGCAAATTAGGCGACGGCGGAACCCAGCGAATCCCTGTACTTTCGAAGAAATAATTCCGATGCCAGTTCTTCATCGCGATCACATGCAGGTCGCAGCCGATGTGATTCTCGGCGTTGAAGAACTGCGCCAGCTCGCCGATGGTGAGCCCGTACCGGATGGGTAGAGGAAAGTATCCGACGATATTTGTCTTGTCAGAATCAAGCATGGGGCCTTCAATGACTTCGCCGCCGAGGAGATTGGGCCGGTCCAAAACATAGAAGGCGATGTTGTGCTTTGCGGCTTCTTCCATGCAGTACGCCATCGTGGCCGTGTACGTATAGAAGCGCACGCCAGCGTCCTGGATATCGAAAACAAGTGTGTCGATGCCCGCAAGCATTTCGTCCGTGGGCCGCAGCGATTCGCCGTACAGGCTATACGTGGTGAGGCCGGTCGTCGGATCCTTTGAGGATGCGTATTTGTCGTCAGCGCGGCCGGAGATGCCATGCTCCGGACTAAAGAGCGCGACAAGCTGTACACCAGGCGCGTGGAAAAACAGCTCGATCGACGAGCGGCCCTGCGCGTCGAGGCCAGTGTGATTGGTGATTAATCCTACGTGCTTGCCGCGAAGGGGCGCGAATTTCTCGGCTTCGAGAACGTCGAGGCCCGTTTGGACGCGGCCGGGGCGGCCAGATTTTTTTACCGTAGCGTGGACGGGAACACCGTGGGCGAACAGAATAACGAAGCAGAGTGAGGTACTGAATTTTTTCTTGAGACCGCCGCGAATTTGGAGCAAAGCATTCCCTCCGGTTGTGCGTCACCAATGATATTCTGGAACGCTTCGTTCGGGGCTGCGTTGTGAGCGTGAAGTGCGTGTGTTATATACAGGCGCAGGATCCGGGCGTCCACCGGGAGACCCACAACTGATGAAAGGACGCGGTACGGGCGTTCTGCTGCTCATTCCTTTTGGTTTGTTCCTTCTTCTTATGGCCCACACGACGCGCAGTCAGAGCAAAGCTTCTTCCGCACCCTCGGTCACTTCGACGCCTTCCTCATCCGCAAGAGATGCCTCTGGCGCGAAGAAAACCCCGCCGCCGGCGAAGCCCTCGCAGAAATTGTCTCCTGCCGCCGCGCAATGGGTCGATTCGACGCTTGGGAAAATGACGCTCGACGAAAAAGTCGGGCAATTGATTTTCGCGACCTATCACGGAAGCTTCACCGCAACCGACGCGCCGGCCTACGCCGAGATGGCGCGCGACGTCGAGAAACTCCATGTCGGCGGATTCATCAACATCACGCAGAGCTCGCCGCTGGGCATCGTAAAAAGCCAGGCGTATCCCACCGCCGTGCTCACAAATCAATTGCAAGCGAAATCAAAACTTCCGCTGCTCATCGGGGCCGATTTCGAGCGCGGCACAGCCATGCGTTTGGATGAGGGCACTTCTTTTCCAACGGCAATGGCGCTCGCCGCCGCAGGCAATCCCAAAGACGCGTACACGATGGGAAAAATCACCGCGCTCGAAGCGCGCGCCGTGGGCATCCACTGGATTTACGCGCCAGACTCCGACGTAAACAACAACCCGAATAATCCGATCATCAACACGCGCTCCTTCGGGGAGGACCCGCAAAAAGTTGCCGAATACGTGACGCAGTTCGTGCATGGCGTGCAAGAAAACGGCGGGCTTGCGACAGCAAAACATTTTCCAGGCCACGGCGACACCGCCGCCGATTCGCACATCGATCTCCCGGTAATTCACGCGGACCGGGAGCGCCTGGAAAGCCTGGAGCTGGTTCCCTTCCGCGCGGCGATTGCCGCCGGCGCCGACAGCATCATGACAGGTCATCTTGCGATCCCTGCCCTCGAGCCGGACACAAATACACCGGCGACGCTCTCGTCAAATATTTTGACGGGACTTTTGCGCAAAGAGCTTGGCTACAAGGGCCTCGTCGTGACCGACGCGATGGACATGGGTGGCATCACGGTTCGTTATGCCCCGGGCGAAGCCGCGGTGCGCGCGTTCACGGCTGGGGCGGACGCGCTGCTGATGCCGCCGGTTCCGGATGCTGCGATCGATGCGCTGAGAGACGCCGTAAAGTCCGGCCGAATCTCGCACGAGCGGCTCGACGCTTCTGTGCGGCGCATCCTGGAGGCCAAGGCGCGGATCGGACTTTACCACGAGCGTTTGGTGGATGTGAACGCGCTGAACAATCATTTCGGCAAGGCGGAATGGCAGCGCCAGGCGCAGGAGATTTCGGACGGCGGCGTGACGCTGCTGCGAGACACGGCTCACCGCCTGCCGCTTGATGAAACGAAACCGACGCGGGCCCTGCTCGTCGCGCTGTACGCCGATCCGGAACCGTACCCTGGCGAAGACCTCGAGCGCGAGCTGAGGTCGCGCGTGGATGCGCTGACGACGCTGCGCGCGGATACGCGGTTTGTGAAAGCGGACAATTTGAAACTGCCGGCGCCGGACACCTACGACGTGGCGATTCTGGCGTTTTTTGTGCGCGTGAGCGACCGCAAAGGGAACGTGGATATTCCCGTCGAGCAGGCGGCGCTGGCGGAAAAAGTCTACAAGAACGGAAAGCCGGTAGTGACGATTGGATTCGGCAGTCCATATCTAGTCGAACATTTTCCGCAAGCCGAGACTTGGCTTGCGGCGTTCGGCATCAGCGACGTAGCGCAGATTTCCGTGGCGCGAGCGCTGTTCGGCCAGATTCCAGTGCGCGGCCACTTGCCGGTCACCGTGCCGGGCGTGGAAATGAAAGCGGGGTTTGGCATCGAGCTGGCGGCGAATCCCATGACGATTCAGCCGATGGATGTGCACGCCGAAGCGCAGCTGCAGCCCGCGTTTGACGTGATTGAGCATGCGATTGCGGACAAAGCATTTCCTGGCGCGGCGCTGGCCGTTGGTTACCAGGGAAAAGTTTCGCTGCACTCGTTCGGTAAACTGAGCTACGACCTGAAGTCGCCCCAGGTGAATCTGCGAACGATGTACGACGTTGCGTCGCTGACGAAAGTGATTGTGACGACGACGCTGGTAGAAAAACTCGCCGAGGGCGATTTCAAATCGCCACTGAATTTGGATGCACCGGTCGAGCGCTACTTGCCCGAATGGGCCAGCGGCCCGCAGCCGGATTGGCGGCACAAAGTGACGGTGCGGCATTTGATGACGCATACGTCTGGCCTCCCGCCCTTCAAAGAGTATTGGCGCACGTCAAAAGGCAAGCCGGACACGCTGAAGATGATCTTTGCCGAGCCGCTCGAATCGGAACCTGGAACAAAAATGGTGTACTCCGATCCCGGAATTATTTTGATGGCGGAAATTATCGAGCGCTTGACGGGGCGAACGCTCGACGACCTCGCGAAGGATTACATTTTCTCGCCGCTGGCGATGAACGATTCGATGTACAAGCCGCCAAAAAAACTTTGGCCCTCGATTGCGCCGACCGAACTTGATGCGAATTTCCGGAAGCGTTTGATTCAGGGCGAAGTGCACGATGAAAACGCTTTTGCCATCGGCGGCGTTTCCGGGCACGCTGGATTGTTTAGCACGGCAGCCGACCTGGCGGCGTTCTGCCAAATGTTGCTCAATGGCGGCGTGTACGCGCACCAGAGGATATTGCGCCGCGCGACGATTGTGCAATTCACGGTGCCACAACAACTTTCAGGCGGCACGCGCACGCTGGGTTGGGTTGTGCCCACTGAAGGCAGCTCCAGCGGCCACTATTTTTCGCCCCACAGCTTCGGCCATACCGGTTTCACCGGCACCTCAATCTGGATCGATCCGGACCGCCAGCTCTTCGTTGTGCTGTTGACCAATCGCGTGAATCCCACGCGCGAGAACCACAAAATTGCCGAGGTTCGGCCCGCGTTGCATGACGCGGTGATGCAAGCGCTCGGATTTGCGGGACCGCCGGCGCCAACCAAGTAGGTGTTGCGTCTAAAGTGATCTGAGAATTCCTTATCGGCCTTTGGGTGGCACATAAAAAGCGACAAGATTTCCGTCTGGGTCACGGAAGTAGATGGAACGGGTTCCCCACGGCTGCGTGGTGGGTGGCTTGACCCATGTTTTCACCAGGCTTTGTAGCCTGGCGTATTCTTTGTCGACGTCGGTGACCTGGAATTCCAGGATCATGCTCTTATTGTTCGCAGGATCAGCCGAGCCGGGAATGTAGTTTTCCTGTGCGGCCGCCGAGAAAATCGCGAGAACTCCCACATCCGTGCGAAATTCGGCGTAATCTTCACCAGACTTTTCTGCTTTAAGCGCGAGGATCGGTTCGTAAAACTGGACAAGCTGGTTCACGTTACTGGTGATGAGACAGGTGTGCATTAGTTTGGGGACGCCGATGGCGTCCGGAGGGCGATGGCTGTCCGTCCTCCTGAGATTCCCCGACCATCCTGTGATGATCGCTGCCAGCCCAACTGCCAAGAAACCCATTTGGGAGGTTGTCATCGCGGTTTGCTCCGGAACATAGCGCGTTGCGTGCGCTGGTGGACCCGAGGGTCCAGGCTATTAGACGCGAGAGGCCCTTGATGAGCTGACCTTATGAAAGAAGAATGTTTTGCTTCAAATCTTGGGCGGCTTGGGCTAGGTCGGCGGGTTTGCCGAGATCGCGCCAGTAGAAGTTGTCGTGGCGGAAGGCGAGGATTTTCTGGCCTTGGGAGGAGAGGCGGAGGTAGGAGTCGATGATCGAGAAGGGGCCAGTTTCGGTGAGTTGGAGGAGCAGGCGGGGGGAGATGATGTGGATGCCGGAGAAGGCCAGGGGGAGAAGCGGGGAGAAAGTTATGGACGCGGGAAGTGGCGAGTGGCTAGTAGTGGCTAGTCGTGAGTCCGAAGAAAATGCGGATTCCTCGCTACGCTCGGAATGACAAATTTTTGCTCCTGCGTCGCCCGAGGAGGCGTTTTCGATTGGCGTGACTAGGGTCTGGATGCGGCGTCCGGCGAGTTGGAGTTGGTCGTTGAAGAGGAGTTGGCGCGAGGATTCGCGGGCTTGGACGGCTAGGGTGGCCAGGGCCCGATGATCTTTGTGGAATTGCAGCATGGCGTTGAGGTCGATGTTGCTGATTACGTCGACGTTGTGGAGGAGGAAAGGCTCGTCTGGGCGAGCGGGATCATGCTGGAAAAACCAGGCGGCCTTTTTTAGGCCGCCACCGGTGTCGAGGAGTTGATGGTCTTCCCGGGAGAGTTCCAGACGCATATTGAAATTGTTTTTGGATTTGAGATAGGTCTCGACCATGTCGGCGAAGTGATGGATGTTGATGATGGCTTCGGTGATGCCGAAGGTGCGCAGTTGGGTGAGGGTGATTTCGAGGAGCGTGCGGCCGTTTAGTTCGACTAGGGCTTTGGGGCGGGTGTCGGTCAGGGGGCGGAGGCGGGTGCCTAGGCCGGCGGCCAGGATCATGGCTTTCATGAGGGGAACCAGGGAGTACTGGGTAGTGAGCAGTGAGTAGCCGGAAAAAACCGCGGAAAGACATTTACACTGAGAACGCCGAAAGCACAGAGAGCGCAGAGAAGAGCGGAGGTCATTTGCGGAGATTCTCGAGGCCTAGGTGGCGGAGTTGGACTTCTACGCCCGGTTTGGGGCGGAGGCGTTTGGCGAGTTGCTCGGCAAGGTAGACGGAGCGGTGTTGGCCGCCGGTGCAGCCGAAGCACACCATTAGATTTTTGAAGCCACGGGATTGGTAGCTGGTAATGCTGGCGTCGACGAGGCTGAGGACGCTGGCAAAATATTGATGGACGCTTTCTTGTTGGTTGAGATAGTCGATGACTGGCGCGTCTTGACCTGTGAGCGATTTGAAGCGGTCCTCGCGGCCGGGATTGGGTAGGCTGCGGCCGTCGAAGACAAAACCGCCGCCGTTGCCGGTTTCGTCGATGGGCAGACCCTGGTGAAAAGAAAAACTGAAAACGCGGACGACTAAGTTGTCAGCTTCGCTTGCCAGGCTTTGCAATTTCTCGGAGGCGAGCATGCCCTGGAACGCACCCATCAGCGCGGGAAGGGCGATGGGCAACTCGGCGTGATGCAGAAGCCAGCGGAGATTTTTTAGGGCGTAGGGGACGCTTTGAAGGAAATGGGCTCTGCGCTCGTAGAAACCGCGAAAGCCGTAGGCGCCGAGGGCTTGCATGATGCGGACGTAGACGTAGGCGTAGTAATGGTGGATGAAGGCTTCGCGGTCGACGGAGATAAATTTCTCGAGCGCGCGAAGATAGTCATAGAGAAATTGCTGGCGGAGGTCGGGAGGAAGATCCGCTTTCGCATCATAAAGCAGCGAGGCTATGTCGTATTGCAGGGCGCCTTTGCGGCCGCCTTGGTAGTCGACGAAATAGGGTTGGCCGTCGCGGAGCATGATATTGCGCGACTGAAAATCGCGGTAAAGAAAATAATCGCGCGGCGCGCTGAGGAGAAAATCGGTGAGGCGGCTAAAATCGTCTTCAAGAGCTCGCTCGTTGAAAGGGATGCCGGCGAGGCGAAGAAAATAATATTTGAAATAGTTGAGGTCCCAGGCGATCGATTGTCGATCGAAGCTGGAGATAGGATAACAAACGGAGTAGTCGAGATCGTGGCCGGCTTCGACTTGAAAGCGCGGAAGGATGGCGACAACTTTCTTGTAGGCTTCGACGACTTGCGGAGCGATGGCGCCGCCCTGGCGATTCTTGGAGAGAAATTCGAAGAGTGTGGTGTCGCCGAGGTCTTCTTCGATGTAAGCGCCGTGGGCGAGATCTTCGGCGTAGATTTCGGGGACGGGCAAATTGTGTTTGCGGAAGTGCTTGGAGAAGGTTAGGAAGGCGGCGTTTTCCTCGCGGACGTTGTAGAGGATGCCGATGGCGGAGCGCGGGCCGGCGGTCAGGCGGATAATCTTGCGGCCAGAGCCGCCGAGCTCGCCTTGAAGAGGCTGGACGTGATCGACGGGCGCGTGGAAGTGTTGTTCGAAGAGAGATTTTAGAATGTCGATGGACATGGGTTCGCGCCGCGACGGTTCCGATGAATCAATAAAACAAACCGTTTTCTAGCATAGCTGATTCTTTGCTGGGAGATTTGGGCGGAAGTATGGGTGTGTGCCTAGAAATGTCGAGGGTGGAGGAAACTGGGGAAAAACATTTACACAGAGGGCACGGAGAGCACAGCGGACACAGAGAAGAGGACGGACTGAAGCCTGTGCCACTCTATAATTGTGGGATGGGCTTGGAGAAGAAGGACGCGAGAAGCACGGAGCAGCGGTTGGCGGCTTCGAAACAGCTGGACCGGATGACGGCGCTGGAGATTGTGCGGTTGATGAACCGCGAGGATCGCGAGGTGGCGGCGGCGGTGGGGCGGGAGTTGCCGGCGATTGCGAGGGCGGTGGATGCGATTGTTACGGCGATGCGGCAGGGCGGACGGTTGATCTATGTGGGGGCGGGATCAAGCGGGAGGATGGCGGTTTTGGATGCGGCGGAATGTCCGCCGACGTTTGGGATTTCGCGGAAGCAAATGGTGGCGCTGATTGCGGGAGGAAGACGTGCGGTGACCGGGGCGGTGGAAGGCGCGGAGGATTCGGCGGAGAATGGGGCGCGGGATTTGCGGCGGTTGAGATTGGGGAGCAAAGATGTGGTTGTGGGAATCGCGGCGAGCGGGACTACGCCGTACGTTTTGGGGGCGATGAAGTTTGCGCGGGGGCGCGGGGCGACGACGATTGCGGTGATGGCGAATCGGGATATGCCGCTGGCGCGGTTGGCGAAAATCGCGATTGCCGTGGGAGTGGGGGCGGAGGTGTTGACGGGGTCGACGAGATTGAAGGCGGGAACGTCGCAGAAGTTGGTCTTGAACATGCTTAGTACGGCGGTGATGGTGAGGTTGGGCCATGCGTATGAGAACTTGATGATTGATGCGGTTTTGACAAATGAGAAGCTGGAGGGCCGGGCGGTGAGGATTTTGATGGAGGCGAGCGGAGCGCGGGTGTCTGCGGCAGAGGACGCTTTGCGCGCGGCGGGACACAGCATGCGAGTGGCGCTTGTGATGTTGAAGCTGGGAGTGGGGGCGCGAGAGGCGCGGAAGAAATTGCTGGCGGCAAGGTCAGATTTGAGAAAGGCATTGGCGGAATGACGTCGCTGGGAACGGCGTTCCTGATCCTTGGGGGAGTTCTGATCAGCGCAGCTTCTATATTGGATTGGACGTTTCGCGAAATCTACTGAGAAGACGAATGGACAAATTTCTTATCAGGGGAGGGAAGGCGCTGCGGGGGCCGGTGGCCATCAGCGGAGCGAAGAATTCTGCTTTGCCAGTGATGGCGGCGGCTTTGCTTACGGCCGAGAAAGTGGCAGTGCGCAACATCCCGAAGGTGCGCGACCTAGTTACGATGAGTAAGCTGCTGACGTTTATGGATGCGAAGGTCTCTGTGACGGAAATGCCGGCGAGCGATTATGTGATTGAGGCGCCGACGTTGAATCATGCGGAGGCGCCGTATGAGTTGGTGAAGACGATGCGAGCGTCGATATTGACGCTGGGGCCGCTGATGGGTCGGCTGGGAGTGGCCCGCGTTTCTTTGCCGGGAGGGTGCGCGATTGGGGCGCGGCCGGTGGATTTGCATCTGTCGGCGCTGGAAAAAATGGGCGCGGAGATTTCGATGTCGCATGGGTATATCGAAGCGAAAGTCCCTGGAAATGGATCGAAAGGTCGACGGCTAAAGGGCGCGCACATCGTATTTGAGAAAATTACGGTGACCGGGACGGAAAACATTTTGATGGCCGCGACGCTGGCGGATGGCGAAACGGTTTTGGAGAATTGCGCGCGGGAACCGGAGGTGACGGACCTCGTGGTGATGCTTCGGAAGATGGGGGCGCAGATTGAGGGAGACGGAACGGCGACGCTCAGGATTCGCGGCGTCCCCGAATTGCACGGTACGGAGCACCGCGTGATTCCAGACCGCATTGAGACGGGGACTTTTTTGGTGGCGGGAGCGATAACGGGCGGGGACTTGACGATCACGCATTGCGAGCCGGAGCATCAGGGTGCGGTGATCGCGAAGCTGCAGGAGGCGGGTGCGTGCATCGAAATAGTGGACAAGACGACTTTGCACGTGCGCGCTGGAAAACAATTGGTTGCTGCGGACATGACTACCGAGGAGTATCCGGGGTTCGCGACGGATATGCAGGCGCAGTACATGGCTTTGGCGACGCAAGCGGAAGGAACTTCGGAGATTACTGAAACAATTTTCGAAAATAGATTCCTGCATGCGAGCGAAATGATTCGCATGGGCGCGAATATTTCAATTGACGGGCGGCGAGCTGTAGTACGAGGGCCCGCGGCTTTGTCAGGAACGACGGTGCAGGCTTCCGATTTACGGGCGAGTGCGGGTTTAGTGTTGGCTGGCTTGGTGGCCAGCGGGGAGACGGTGATCGAACGCGTGTATCACATTGATCGCGGGTACGAAGGGATTGTGGAAAAGCTGCGGGCGGTGGGAGCCGACATTGAGAGAGTGCACGGCTCTGGTTCTGGCGTACACGCTTCCGCGCCGGCTCCGGTAGCGTGAAAATGAGCGACGCACTCCCCGATGCTTATTTCTTGAAAAGTGAGCGGCTGGGGTTTCGCTGCTGGGCGGAGGAGGATCTTCCGCTCGCGCGTGAGTTGTGGGGAAACGTAGAGGTTACGCGGTATTTTGGCGGGCCGTTCTCTGATCAGGAGTGTCTGGTTCGATTGAATCGCGAGGTCGAGCGGTTAAAGTTGCGCAATTTTCAATATTGGCCGATTTTTTCACTGAGCAACAACGAACATGTTGGATGTTGCGGGCTGCGGCCGTATGGGACAGATGCTGCGATTCCTGAGTTGGGGTTTCACTTGCGGCCGAAATTTTGGGGACAGGGGTTGGCGGTAGAGGCTGCTCGGACCGTCATTAGATATGCGTTCGAAACGATCGGCGCAAAGGGATTGGCGGCGGGGCACCACCCTGAGAATCTGAATTCCAAAAGAGTCATGGCAAAGCTTGGTTTTCGCTACACGCACGACGAATTTTTCCCTGCCCTCGGGATGAACATTCCCTACTACTTGGTGGTGCGCGGCGAAGAAAGATCGTGAATGTTCGATCTTCCTAACGCGGAGCCATGATGGCAACAATCAGAGCGAAGTAGCCGAATGTCAACAAGCCTCCGCCAAAAAACTGGCCCCATTGCTTCCTGCCAGGCCGCAACTCTAGGAACCCCGTCATGCAGGCAGTGATGAGCAGGAAATGGGCAACGCTGCCAACGAACACCATCAGCGTATCAGGCCGACTGACATGGCCCGTGCGGAGCAGAGACCAAAATTGTCCCGCGCCCGCTTGAAAGAGGTGGGTCACGAACAAATTCAAAGCGTTCCAGAGTATTGGGATGACAACACCGATGCCAAATCCCCAAGAGCTATTTCGGCGAGTGAGTACGATGACGGCCACATAAATCAGTGCCTGGAACACATGCAAGAGGCGAAGCTGCGGAATAAGGAAAGCCGACACCGTCAGGGCAAATATGAACAGTGCAACTCCAACAGTAATGGATACGTGTACCCAGCCGGATCCGGTTATCAGGTTTTCTTTCATACAGCTCCTTACGGAGAAGGCTGTCGAAAAGTTCCGGCATGCGACCGTCTGCCAGGTGGATTTTGGAATAGGCGGAGAAAACAGGAATTAGCGTAGAGGCGCAAAGTACGCAGTGCTTCGCAGAAAAACGAAAAAAAGGCCGCCGATCTCTTCTCGGCGGCCTTTAGTTTTGATGGAGACTGAAATTACTCGCTGGCGCCAGAATCGCCGCCGGAGTTGCTTTCACCGCCCGAAGAACCTTGACCGCCCCCGCCGCTGGCGGCTGCCTTTTGCTGCTTCTCGCGGGCTTCCTTGATGAGGGCTTTGCGCGAGAGGCGGACCTTGTTGCCCTCGATCGAGAGAACCTTTACGAGGACCTGGTCGCCCAGCTTCAGCTCGTCGCGAACGTCGCGGATGCGGTGCTCGGAGATTTCGCTGATGTGCAGGAGGCCGTCGGTGCCCGGGAAAAGTTCGACGAAGGCGCCGAATTCCGCTAAGCGAACGACTTTGCCGAGATAGGTTTTGCCGATCTCGGCGGAGGCGGTGACGTCGCGAACCATTTGCAGGGCCGCATCGCCGCCGGCACCGCTAGTGGAGAAGATGTGGACCGTGCCGTCTTCGAGGACGTCGATCTTGACGCCAGTGGCTTCGATGATGGACTTGATCTTCTTGCCGCCTGGACCGATGAGGTCGCGGATTTTGTCCTGCGGAATCTTCAACTTGAAGAGCCGCGGAGCGTAGGCGGAGATTTGCGTGCGCGCTTCACTAAGCGTCTTTTCCATGGTGTCCAGGATTTGCAGGCGGGCTTTCTTGGCCTGGGCCAGGGCTTCGCGCATCATGGCGATGCTGATGCCCAAAACCTTGATGTCCATTTGCAGGGCGGTGATGCCTGCGCGTGTGCCAGCGACTTTGAAGTCCATGTCGCCGTAGTGGTCTTCGGCGCCGGCGATGTCGGTGAGGATGGAATACTTCTTGTCATCGCCAACGACGAGGCCCATGGCGATGCCAGCGCACGGAGCTTTCAGAGGAACACCGGCATCCATGAGGGCGAGCGAGCCGCCGCAAACGGTGGCCATGGAAGAGGAGCCGTTGGATTCGAGAATGTCGGAGACCAAGCGCATGGCGTACGGGAAGTCCGCTTCGGGAGGAAGCAAGTTGACGAGAGCGCGCTGCGCGAGAGCGCCATGGCCGATTTCGCGGCGGCCAGGGCCACGAAGGAATTTCACTTCGCCAACGCTGAACGGCGGGAAATTGTAGTGCAGCATGAAGCGATTGAATTGGTCTTGCTCGAAGAGCAGATCGAGGCGCTGCATGTCTTCCTTGGTGCCGAGAGTCAAAGTGGCGAGAGCTTGCGTTTCGCCGCGGGTAAAGAGCGCGGAACCGTGCACGCGCGGGAGCAAGCCGACTTCGCAGGAAATGTGGCGGATCTGGTCGAAGGCGCGGCCGTCTGGACGGCGGCGGGCGTTCAGAACGTCATCACGGAAAATATTCTCGCGAAGGCGCTCAAACGCACGCTTGGTGAGCACTCTCTTTTCGTCCATCTCCTTCTTTGGCTCTTCGGGAATGACCTTGATGATTTCTTCCTTTAGGGCATCGACGAGGTGATAGCTCTCTTTCTTGGGATGTTTCTCGGTGTTGAGAGCGTCGTGCAGCTTTGCGCCGTACTTTTTCTCGATGTCCTTATAGATGGATTCGTCGAACGGGACGGGCTTGGCGACGACCTTCACTGGTTTCAGTTGCGCGTGCAGTTCCTTGATGGCCGCGACAATTTTCTTGACCTGTGTGTGACCAAATTCGAGAGCGTCAACGACGGTTTCTTCGGAAACTTCGAGCGCGCCAGACTCGACCATGACGATCGCTTCTTCGGTGCCGGCGATCACGATGTTGAGCAAGCTCTTCTTTTGTTCGGCAACGGTTGGGTTGGCCACGAGCAAGCCGTCGAGCAAACCGACGCGAACACAAGCAATGGGTTTCTCGAATGGAAGATCGGAACAATAAGAGGCTGCCGAGGCAGCGGTAACGGCGATCACATCCGGATCGTTGTCGCTATCCGCGGAAAGGACCATGGCGACGATTTGCGTTTCATTGCGCCAGGACTCCGGGAAAAGCGGGCGCATCGGACGGTCAATCAAACGAGACGTGAGAATTTCCTTTTCGGAAGGACGGCCTTCGCGCTTGAAAAACCCGCCGGGAATCTTTCCAGCTGAATATGTGTTTTCGCGATAGTCGACGGTCAACGGAAGAAAGTCGCGGTCATTGGCGGTGGGCGCCATGCAGGCCGTGGTGAGCACAATGGTGTCACCGTAACGCGCCGTGATCGCGCCGTTCGCTTGCTTGGCAATTTTTCCAGTTTCGAGAATGAGGGCGCGTCCCCCGATTTCGACAGAAACTTGATGTGGTGCCGGTGTGTTCGTGTTTTCAGACATAAGCAATCATTTCCTTTGGCCCCGCTTCATACGGGGCAGGTTCAGAGCGTCCACAGGAGTGCTGGCCTTGCAGGAATAAACAGCCGCCTTGCGGCCGTGGAGACAATTCCCTGCTTCGAGTAGGTCGGCAGTAGCCTGGCCTGGATAACCCCAAAAAAGAAAAGAGGCGAGAATTACGATAGGAGCCGGTGAAGCGATCCGGATTACACCACGAGAAACGCCGGCCAAAATCCAGCCGGGAGCCTGTTGATTTCACTGCCAGCGCAACCGAACATTGAGCAGACAGACACACTTCTTGTGGAAGATGTCATTACGTGAAAACGCAGAGGCGCCTGCCCGATGAGGCTCTTAAATTTTGGGCAGTTACTTGCGCAGGCTAAGACGTTCAACAATCTCGCGGTACCGATCCGGGTCTCGACGGTTTAGATAGTCCAGCAGGCGGCGGCGCTTATTGACCATCATGATCAAACCGCGCCGGGATGCATGGTCCTTCACGTGGGACTTGAGGTGCGTTGTCAGGTAGCTGATCCGCTCGCTCAAAAGTGCTATCTGGACTTCCGGTGAGCCAGTATCTTTCACTTCCCGCCGGAATTGCTCGATCAACACCGCTTTGGCTGTGCTCAAGTGCCCCTCTCCGTCGTCCCCTGAATTTTTCCTCTTCTCTTCGACTCATTCAGGCTAACACAAATATGTTTTGAGTGTAAAGGAATGTCAACATTCTTCGCGGGGCTCTTTTTTCGCGAAAGGAAGCATTGGGAGTTGCGTTGCGCCAGCAAATTGGGTTGAATGCTTGGTGTGAGTGCAGAAATGATCTGAGAGGAGAACGAAAAATGCCAAAGCGAATCGCGATAGTCGCCGGAGTTTGTCTTAGCTTAGTGTTTTTGGCCACACAGGCGTCCAGCCAATCAGATAAGAGCAAGCGTCCTAGCCCTCCGGCAACGGCAAGCTGTGACTTGGGCGGGGGGAAAACGCTTACGGTGGATTATTCAAGCCCTAAGATGAAAGGGCGCAAGATTTTCGGAGACTTGGTTCCTTACGGACAGCCGTGGCGCGTGGGGGCCAACGAAGCAACCACGTTTGTGACTACGGCAGATCTAAAAGTGGGCGGGAAAGACGTGCCCGCGGGCGACTATACAATTTTCACGATTCCCGAAGAGAACAAATGGACGCTGATCATAAGCAAGAAAACAGGAGAGTGGGGGATTCCCTACCCCGGCGCCGGCTCGGATCTGGTACGCGCGGACATGAAAGTCGGTAAGCTGCCGAGTACTGTCGAGGACTTCAAGATTTCGTTCGATAAGAGCAGCAGCGGCTGCACCATAAAAATTGCGTGGGAAAATACTCAGGCATCTACAGAAATTGCCAAGAAGTAGGGCATGAATTTTTGGTTCGCTATTTAATTCTGCGTGTTTTTCGCGTTCTAAGAAAAGCGAGACAGCAACAGCGCCTGTCCTATCCTTAGGAATTTTTCGTGCGCACGAGCGAAAGGAACTCGTCGCGCGTCTGTTTGTTGTGGCGGAAACCGCCGAGCATGGCGCTGGTCACCGCCTGCCCATGCTGTTTTTCGACCCCGCGCATCTGCATGCAGAGGTGGCGGGCTTCGATGATCACGCCAACCCCTTCGGGACTGATTTTCTCCTGAATCGCCGCGGCGATCTGGCTCGTGAGGCGCTCCTGGATTTGCAGGCGGCGCGCGAACATGTTGACAAGGCGCGCGACTTTACTCAGCCCGATGACCCGCTTGTTGGGAAGATAGGCTACGTGGCATTTGCCAAAGAACGGCAGCAAGTGGTGTTCGCAGAGGCTGAAAAATTCGATGTCCTTGACCACCACCATCTCGTCGTAAGCGACGCTGAATGTCGCTCCATTGAGAATGTTTTCCGCGTTTTGCAGGTATCCGCTGGTCAAAAATTTCAGTGCCTTCTCAAAGCGTTCCGGCGTCTTGCGGAGGCCCTCGCGATTGGGATCTTCCCCAATCAACTTGATAATATCGCGGACATGGCAGGCAATCCTGCGCGCATCTAGGGGTTTCTCTTCGTTCAGGATGATCTCTTCGGTCGGTTTGGCCATTGCGTTTATCCCTCGAATGCTTCGGGGTTATCTCCTGCGTATTCGAAACTGTTGTTGGACGTTTCCTGGACGCGGACGCGTTCGAGCTTCGCGTTGGGAAACGACTTCAAGCGTCGAAAGATCTCAATACATAAATTTTCCGTCGTGGGGACCGTGTCGCGAAACGCCTCGACATCTTCATTGAGCGACTTGTGATCGAACGGCTCGAGGACTTCGCGCTCGACAAAGCCGTCAAGGTCCGCGAGATTCGCAATCATCCCCGTGGGAGGATCAACTTTTCCGGACACCAGGACTTCCAAAATATAGTTGTGCCCATGTCCATACGGATTGTTGCATTTTCCGTAGATGCGGCCGTTCTCTTCCTCGCTGAGCTCCGCGCTGTGCAGCCGGTGGGATGCCGCAAAACGATAGCGCCGGCCCAGCTCGATCTTGACACCGCCCTTCTGTGCGCCGGATCTCATGAAAGCCCGGCTCCCTCAGCACCGTTGCGATAGCAGTCCGCAAAAAGATCTGGCGTTTCGTATAGTCGCACGCGGTGAAGCCTGCCTTGCTTAATCTTTGGATCGAGCAAGTTCCAGATCACGCGGGCGATGTTTTCGCACGTGGGAATCTGTCCGGCCAGTTCGGGAACTTCGTAATTCAAAAAACGATGGTCCATGCGCTGCATCACTTCGCGTTCGAGAATCTCCTTCAAATCTTTCAGGTCCAAAACCATTCCGGTCACGGGATCGGGGTCGCCAGCGACGGTCACTTCCAAAGTGTAGTTGTGCCCGTGTCCATGAGGATTATTGCATTTGCCAAAGACCCGGCGGTTTTCTTCCGGCGATAAATCCGGATTGTTATAAAGGTGCGAAGCCGCGAACTCGATTTTGCGCGTGAGCAGTACCATGGGGTTTGTTTTTTACCTGGGCGCACCAGGAAGAGTTACAGGAACTTCCCGCCCTTTCCACTCCACCTTGCCCTTTACGTGGCCGCGGTACGAAGCCCAGAGCACACCCGCGTATAACGCCACGGCGGGCACGTAATAAATGATGAACTTGAAGGGGTATTGGTTACGAGCTATCTCCAAACCGTAGGTCAATTGGCGCATCAGAAGAAAACAAACACCCAAAAGCGTGGCGACGGGAATTTTTATTCCAAGAAAAATGAGCGCGAGAGGTATCCACGGAATAGTGGACTCCATTTCGCGAAGGACGGTGCCCGGAGTTCCGCCGACGAGCAAAAAGAGATTTTTCTTCCAGCCTTGCCACATTGCGCCAAACGAGCGGTACATGCGGACGCGCACGATTCCCTGCCCCGAGCCAAACCACAGACGAAATCCAGCGGCCTTGGCGCGCCTGGCGAGGGCGACATCTTCCAGCACTTCCGCCGCGACACTCGCGTGGCCTCCGATGGAATTGTAAGCATCGCGCTCGATCATCAGGAACTGGCCGTTGGCAGCCGCGGCCGGCAAAGCAGGATTATTCACCTCGTCGTAGGAAAAATGTTTTGCCAAGCGGCTATAGACAAAAGGAATGAGCGCTTTCTCGTACCACGCTTCGACGACTTGCTCCGGCGAAAAAGAGATCAGCGCCGCGTTCGTTTCTTGCGCGATTTGCAAAGCGCGAGCAGCGGCGCCAGGTTGCAACTCGGCATCAGCGTCGGTGAAAATCAGCCACGGGCTCTTGGCTTCCTGGGCGCCAAGGAAAACCGCGTTGTTTTTGCCAATCCAGCCGGACGGAACTCCGTTCGTTTCCAGAAGCCGCAGCTGCGGAATTTTGGCCAGCAAGCCTCGAACTATATCCGCCGTTTTGTCTGTGGACTCGTCATTGACGACAAGGATCTCCAAGATTTCGGCCTGTAGCGCCAGCGATTCGACACAGGCCGCAATAAGGGCTTCTTCATTTCGTGCAGGCACGATCGCCGTGATCGAAGCCGTCGGAGAGGCGGGCTGTGAGCTCGAATTTGGCGAATTGTTGGTCACGGTAAAGTCTGGGGCAAGGACCGGTTTTCGATCTCAGGCGGATAGGCTAGTATAGCATTCGATGGGAATCGGACCGAAGATCCTGGCGTGGGGAGGCTTGGCGGCCTTCCTTGGAATTATCGTGTCGTTTGCGCTGCCGAGCTACCGGCATGGCGAAGCGTCCATCGCCGGCAAGCGCGCGGAAGATTTTGCGATGCAGCTCAACGGCAAGCCAACGCATCTTTCTGACCTCCACGGCAAGGTTGTGGTGCTGAACTTCTGGGGCACCTGGTGCCCGCCGTGCATCGAGGAAACTCCCGCCCTGAACCGTCTACAGAACTACATCGCTTCGCGCAACGGCGTCGTACTAGGCGTCGCCGCTGATGAAGATGAAGCCGTTTACGAAAAGTTTCTTCGCGACAACGGCGTCATTTTCGAGACGTACCGCGATCCCGCCACCAAAGATCAGCATTCGCCCATCGCCGAATCCTACGGCACGAGCAGGTTCCCGGAGACCTATATCATCGACCGCCAAGGCAAAATTGCGCGCAAGATTATCGGATTCCAAGAATGGGATTCGCCGGAAATGCTGGCGTATTTCGATTCCATCCTCGGCCAGACCTGAAATACCATGGGATTCACTTTCAGTCTGTCTCTCTTCAAAGCGAAACTCTGCGCAGGCGCAGCGCATTGGCAATGACCGACACAGAACTAAAGCTCATCGCGGCGCTGGCCAGCATCGGGCTGAGAAGCCAACCGAAAATCGCGTAGAAAACACCCGCCGCAATAGGAATCCCCAGCGCGTTGTAAAGAAAAGCAAAAGCCAGATTCTGCTTGATGTTGCCGATGGTCGCTCGGCTGAGTTTCCTCGCGCGCACGATCCCGCGCAAGTCGCCTTTCAGAAGAGTGATTCCAGCATTCGCAATCGCCACGTCGGAGCCCGTGCCCATGGCGATCCCGACATGAGCTGCGGCAAGCGCGGGCGAGTCGTTGACGCCATCTCCTGCCATCGCCACGATGCGGCCCTCATCGCGCAGGCGCTTTACAATTTCTCCTTTCTGCTGCGGTTGAACTTCCCCTTCGAAATCCTCGATTCCGAGTTCGCTGGCAACTTTGGCTGCCGTAGCGCGACGGTCACCGGTCAGCATCACGATCTGAATGCCCTCCTCGCGCAGCGCGCGAATCGCCTCTGGAGTCGATGCTTTGATCTGGTCGCTTAGGGAAAGGGCTCCAGCCACTTTCCCGTCGACCGCCAGGTAGACGGTTGTAACGAGCGCGGAGCCTGATGGGATGACAGTGGAATGCTCCTTCGCGGACACTTCAATGCCCCGCCCTTTCAAAAAGCTTGCAGCACCAGCGAAAACGTGCTTGCTCGCGACCCGGGCTTCTACTCCGCCGCCAGCGGTGGCGAGAAAATCGCTCACCGGTTCCAACGGCAATTTCCTTTCTTCTGCCGCGCGGACAATCGCGCGGGCCAGCGGGTGTTCGCTGGAGTGCTCGAGGCTTGCGGCTAACGAGAGCAACTGATCTTTTGTAAGGCCGCTTCCCTCGGAGAGTTCCACGCTTGTGATTTGCGGTTTGCCTTCTGTCAGCGTGCCTGTCTTGTCGACGACGAGAGTGTCTACTTTGGCGAGTGTTTCGAGAGCTTCGGCGTTTCGAACCAGCACGCCGGCATGGGCGCCGCGTCCCACCGCGACCATGATGGACATGGGAGTGGCAAGGCCGAGGGCGCAGGGGCAAGCGATGATCAACACGGCGACAGCGGCGATGAGCGCGTGAGCGAAGCGCGGCTCAGGGCCGAAAAGCGCCCATCCGAGGAAAGCCAGCAGGGCTGCGACGATCACGGCTGGCACAAAATAGGCGGCCACTCTGTCCGCGAGGCGCTGCATCGGTGCGCGGCTGCGTTGGGCTTCGCTGACGAGCTTGACGATTTGCGCCAAGAATGCTTGGTTGCCGACGCGTTCGGCTTGCATCACAAAACTTCCGTTGGTGTTGAGCGTGCCCCCAGTAACCTTGTCTCTGGCGGATTTTTCGACGGGCATCGGTTCGCCCGTAACCATGGATTCGTCGACCGCGCTCGTGCCTTCCAGAATCACGCCGTCTACCGGAACGCTCTCGCCTGGCCGCACGCGCAGACGGTCGCCAACTCTTACGACGTCCGGTGCAACGTCTTTTTCAGCGCCTTCGGCGTCCAGCAAGTGCGCTTGCTTCGGCGCCAGATGGAGCAGAGAGCGAATCGCGCTGCTCGTTTGCTGGCGCGCGCGCAGCTCAAGTACCTGGCCAAGGAGCACTAAAGTGGTGATAACGGCTGCGGCTTCAAAGTAAGTGGAGACGGCGCCGTGCATGTCGCGAAACGAGGCGGGGAAAATTTGCGGAAGAAGTGTCGCCACAACGCTGTCGAGGTAGGCCGCCCCAGTGCCCAACCCGATCAGTGTGAACATGTTGGGGCTGCGATTTACTACCGAACCCCAAAAGCGCTGGAGAAAGGGCCACCCGCCCCAAAGAACTACCGGCGTCGCCAGAACGAATTCGGTCCAGTTGCGTGCCGTGGACGAAATAGGAAGTTTGAGTGCATCGCCGAACATAGCAATCAACAGGACTGGCAGCGACAGCACCGCGCTCACCCAAAACCGGTGCAACATCGAATCGTATTCAGGATCGGCTTCCACTTCGGCGAAAGCGTCCCTGGGTTCAAGAGCCATGCCGCAAATCGGGCAGCTTCCCGGGCCGACCTGAACGATTTCCGGATGCATCGGGCAGGTGTAAGCCACTTTATTTTCGAGCGGCTCCTTGCGCGATTCGGCAGCTTGCGAAGGATGTATTGCGCCGTGTTCCGCGGGCCCGGCATCACCTTCGACGTCTCGCCTGCCAGGAACAGCCAGGAATTTCTCCGGTTCACGGGAAAATCGTTCCGCACAACTCTTCGAGCAGAAGTAGTAAGTCTTTCCAGCGTGCTCTACTTTGCCGGCCGCCTTTTCTGGAGCAACCGTCATTCCGCAGACGGGATCCTTCTGCGTGACCGGCCCTGGCGAGATCGGGAGTGACCTCCCTCTTGCATCAGGCCCGCCTGCATTTGGCCCACCTGGATTCTCTGAACTCATTTGGCTGATTTCCTTTTCCTTGGCTTGCTTGGCGGGTTTATCGCAGATGCGTGTAGATCAATTCGAGCAGTTCGTCGTACATGGCTTCGGTCTCGTCTTTTTTCGCGCTCTTCAGAGCCTTGGCCGCGCAATGGTGGAGGTGGTTCTTCATAAGGTTGCGCGCAACGCCGCGCAATGCTTCCTGCGCGGAAGCGACCTGCGTGATAATGTCCGCGCAATAGCGGTCTTCTTCCACCATTTTCTGCAAACCCCGAATTTGCCCCTCGATACGGCGCAAACGTTTCGTGTTCGCATCCTTCAGCTCAGGGTCCACCCCGACGGCTTTGCGTCCGCCAGCCGCCGACGCGCAAGCGCAGCCGGCCAAAGAAAGCGAGCCGTGCTCCCTCGATCCGCCGTGAACATGCTTCAACGCGTTTGCTGACATGATACCCTCCACCCCTATTTATACCCCCACCCCCTATCTAAAGTCAAACAACTGTGGTTCCCGTGCCCCGTGCGCGCTTCCCGTGCGGCAGGCTGCTATAATGCCGGGCATGACACTCGTAGAAATCACTTACGAATTGCAATCCCCGCTCACCCAGGACCAACTGCGCCTTCTTGGCGAGTTTTCAAACACCTACGGCCTGCGCCGCTTCCGCTTCGATGAAAGCAAGAAACACCTGTCATTCGAATACGACGCTTCGCGGCTTCGCGATACGCAAATTGCGCACGTCCTCGGGCAGGCGACCATCGCCGTCGCACGCAGAGTCACTGAGACAGGTGCTCAGCCGGAATTTAAGAATTAAGAATGGGAGTGGCGCGACGGCACAGTTCCTCTTGGTTTAGCGGGCGTTGGGCTTAGATTAAGCGGGAACTGTCGATTAGGCACGTATTCAACCGGTCAGTTAAATACAAGTTTTTAGCTTTGAAAAAAATGAGGCCCCCGCTTGGGATCGGGAGCCTCGGAGAGTGCGTTTCGTTGTCAGTGTCGTTTTCACACCGACGCGTGGGGTCATCCATCCTAGCTTCCCTCTCAGAGGCAGGTGGGAACGAATTGCGAAAAGTGGCGAGCAAGCCCCTTCCCCC
>Ga0210395_10000145_pt1 | contig 55735 bp, 45 predicted proteins | sample IncBWH4OmetaG_FD_150861 | JGI IMG/M metagenome (GOLD analysis project Ga0210395, IMG submission 150861) | Forest soil microbial communities from Barre Woods Harvard Forest LTER site, Petersham, Massachusetts, United States - Inc-BW-H-4-O ...
GGACGTGAGTCATGCGCCAGACACGCTGTGGCGGCTGGTGGTGCGTGCGGCGCGGCATAACCTGGATTTGACATCGCTAATGGTGCTGCTGCAGGCGAAGACACTGCCGGAGCGTGCCCTGATTCCCGCCTTTCTCTACTTTTTCTTGATGCTCTATCCGCCGCAGTGGATTGCGGATGAGGAGCTGAGCACCGCGGGAGCGGCAGGCGGATGCATTTTGTTGAAAAGGGAGACACTTTCCCGTATCGGGGGGCTGGCGGCGATTCGGGGCGAGGTGATCGATGATTGCGCGCTGGCCAAGGCCGTCAAGGCCAGCGGTGGACAAGTGTGGATGGGGCTCACTAGGAAAAGCACAAGTTTGCGTGTTTACGGAAGATTTGCAGAGATTCGGGATCTGATTGCAAGAACGGCTTTTACGCAACTTCGCTACTCGGCTCTGCTACTGGCCGAGACGCTGGCGGGGATGTTTCTGACCTACGTTGCGCCGCTGGTTCTCTTATTTGCGCACGATTCGACTGCCCGGATACTTGGTTTTGCGTCTTGGCTTCTTATGTCCTTGTCGTTTCTTCCCACAGTGCGTTTCTATCGGCTCTCGCCCTTCTGGGCACCATTTCTGCCGCTCATAGCACTTTTCTATACGTACGGGTCGTGGCTATCGGCGGTGCGGTTTTGGATGGGCAAGGGCGGACAATGGAAGGGGCGGGCTCAAGCGCCGAAAGGAGTTTAGCGTTAGTTCCTTCGCATGTATTGAGAAGAATGAATAGAGAAGCTCAAGAGCGCAGGGCTGACTGTCGAGAAGCGCCAAGCTGAACAATTAGATAGATTGGGCAAAACTTTGGCGCGGATGCATGGCCCGCGGCGATTGGGTCACGCTTGAGCCAGGAATTTACCGAGCGGTTCCCAGTAATTGCCGTTCCAGCCTTCAAGCAGGTGGTCGGCATCGCCTTTGGGGAAGCCGGTGTGGTCGAAGATAAGCTTGGTGTCGGAGCCTTGTTCAACCAGAACGAATTTTGTGAGCGACCAGGCGCCCGCAGGCCAGTAAGCCACACGCCAGGCTTGGACGATGCGTTCGTTGGGGACGAGTTCGAGATTCCGTCCGACGATAAAACCGTTGAAGAGTTTGAACGCACCGCCTGCTTCGGCGGTGATCTCCGCAGGTATGTTGCCTTTCGCCATGCCGGATTGCACTGCAGCGCTTAGCAGCGCGACTTTTTGGAATTGTTTGGCGTCGGTGAGGGCTTCATACACGCGCTTGCGGCTGGCTTTGAAGACCGGCTCCTGATGAATAGCGTCCTCGGTATGCAAAATCTCCTGCGCCGCTTGCGCAAAAGCCTCGGTCGAAGCCAAACCGAAGCCGCCCAGCGCGATCGTCAAACCAGCTATCATCTGGCGCCGGTTGGGACTAGTCACGGACCGAAGCAGATTCTCTTTTTCGCTCATTATTATTCTCCGAGTGTTGCGGAATCTCTAGCCTTTGAACCGCGCAGGCATCGAACCACGAGCCTAAAATATGTTCAAGATAATATTTTGCTGGAGAGAAGAATGCTGTTTGAGCGATACTTCGGCGCATCGGAGGTCAGGAGGATCCATGCCTTATCCCGTAGCACACCGCCCCGAAGTCAGGAAGAGGATTGTGCAGAGCGCGCGGCGACTCTTCAACCGGCATGGATTTGACGGCGTGTCACTCAAACAGATCATGGCGGGAGCAGGACTGACGCACGGCGGGTTCTACAGCTATTTTGCGAGCAAAAGCGAATTGTATGTCGAAGTGTTAGGATGCTTTTTTACGGATCCGGAATGGAAGAGTTGCTGGGAAGGCGTGGAAGTGGATCTATCGTCCGGCGATGTCGGCCCGCAAGTCGTCCGCGCTTATTTGTCGCGGCAGCATTTTGAGGACGTAGAGAATTCTTGCCCCATGACGGCGCTGCCCACGGACGTGGCGCGCAGCGGTGTGAGCACCAAGCGGGCGTTCGAAACGGTGTTCAAGGCGATGGTAAGCGTGCTCGAGCGCAGCACCGCCGGAAACAAAGGGCCGCGGCGGGAGCGGGCCCAGGCGATAGCGGCGCTGTGCGTGGGAGGAATGGTTGTGGCCCGCGCCATGGCCGACAGACGTTACGCCGATGAATTGCGCGACGCGTGCATGGGCGTGGCGCTGGAGCTTGGTGCATGGTCCAAAGGGAGAAGACTGAAAAATGGAGAGTTCAAACGAGTTCAACGGATCCGCGCTGCGGTTTCCTAGCTGGCATACGCGCGCGAAAAGGATAGGGCTTTTTGAGCAGACCGGCCGCATCGGAGCGGCGAGTGCTGACTCGAGGCGAGTTCCGCCTGGTGCTTGCGGCATGATTCCACAAAAGCGTGATTTCCTTGTGGTTGGCCTTGCGTTGTTCGTTGGGCTGTTCGTTGCCGGCGTGCTAGCCGCGCAGCAGGCTGCCACCTCACCGGTCAGCATCCGCGTGACGGACCGAACCGGGATGGGTGTTGCCCACGCGGTGATCCGTATCGTGCCGTCGCCCGATCCTGCGCCAGCAAAAATGGAAACGGACGAGAAAGGGCAGCTGGCGGTTGAGTTGAAGACGGGCGGCTATGCTTTGTTCGCGAGCGCTCCCGGATTCAAATCGGTGGCAATGCACATCGATGTGCAGGGAACAAAAGAGGCTCAAACAGTTCCTGTTCGCTTGGAAATTGGCGCGACCGGATCGCCGACAGTCTTCCCGGCTTCGGCGAAGGATGATCTGCATATCGCGGCCTATCCGTATCACGAGGATCTGTTTTTGAAGCCGGCGGAATTGAAGGCCATGCCTCGGACGACGCTCACCGTGCACAATGAGCACTCGAAGGCCGACGAAACTTATACGGGAGTGCGCGTCGCGGACTTGCTTGCAAAAATGGGCGCCCCGCTTGGCAAGGAATTGCGAGGGATAGCCCTTAGCAGCTACCTAGTCGCGGTGGGCTCCGATGGGTACGAGGCGGTCATCGCTCTTGCGGAAGTGGATCCGAGTTTTCACACCGGAGAAGTGATCGTCGCGGACACCATGAATGGTGTGGCGCTGGATCTGAAGTCGGGGCCGTTTAAGCTGGTGGTGACGGAAGACAAGCGCCCGGCGCGATGGGTAAGGAACTTGGTTAGCATTGAGCTGAAATCGGCCCAGTAGCTCGCAGGGGCGCGGCGTGCCGTGCCCCTACGGTCAACACGGTCAACTGTGTGGATTGCCTGTGGACCCGTGCGAGCGTATATTGGCGGGCGACCTTGCAACGCTGGCTGAAAAACTCCGGCGATTTTTTTGGGACTTCAGTATCTAAAGGCATTGGGGGGAACCGTGGGGAAATTGTGTGCTTGTGTGATTTGTCTTTTGCTGCTGGCGGCGGTGCCGATGACGGCGCAGGCTCCGGGACTTACGGAGATGTACACCCTGATCCGCGCGGAAGAAACGAACAACTCGAAGATCATGTGGATCATTCATGAGATCGCCGATGTGTATGGGCCACGTATGACGGGCACGCCGAATTTGAAGGCGGCGGATGATTGGGCAGTAAAAACAATGACGTGGTGGGGATTGGCCAACGCGCATCTCGAACCTTGGACTTTTCAGCCGCCGAGCGCGGCCACGCCGGTGCCGGGCTGGGAAAACATGGAACTCGTGGCGGAGGCCGTTGCGCCATTTCACGGCCAGCTCATGGTGAAGCCGCTTGCGTGGACGCCCAGCACTAGCGGCGAAGTCACCGCGAAAGTGGTGTTGCTCGAGCCCCCCGGAATGGCACCTCCAACAGGCGCAGGATTTAATTTTTTTGGAGGCGCGCCCCCGCCCGCGGAACCCAAATGGGCCGCGCCGCCGATGCCGGTGGCGACAAAGCCTGCGGAGCCGAAACAGCCAACTCAGGCCGAACTCGACGCCTATCTGAACTCCGTCAAAGAAAAAGTTCACGGTGCGATCGTCTTTGTGGGGAGGCATATCGAAGTAGCCGAGGAGATGAATCCGGCGCCAATGCGGCGGCCCGAAGACGAGTGGAAGTCGCGCTTCGATGCGAAAAATCCGCGGCCGTTCCGGTTTCCCGAGCAGCCGAAGCTGCCGGAAGGCCAGTTGACGCGGCAGGAAGTTTCGCGACAAGTGGATCAGTTCCTGGTGGACAACGGAGCGCTGTTGCGCGTGAATGATGCGGGACGCGCTCACGGAATCATCATCGCGCAGCAGAACGGAACCTACGATTGGACCAGGGCGGTGCCAACGCTCGTGATGCGTAACGAGGATTACGGACGGATCACGCGAATTATGGGCGATGGCACGGCGGTGACCCTGCGCGTGAATATTCAGAACAAGGAATATCCCGAGGGGACGACATCGTACAACGCCATCGGAGAAATTCCCGGCACCGATAAGAAAGAAGAAATTGTGATGCTCGGCGGGCATTACGACTCGTGGCATGACGCGACGGGCGCGACCGACAACGGCATCGGCTCTTCGATGATGCTCGAAGCCGTGCGGATTTTGGCGGCGCTGCATGTGAAGCCGCGGAGAACGATCCGCGTCGCGCTTTGGAGCGGCGAAGAAGAAGGGTTGCTCGGTTCGCTGGCGTATGTGCAACAGCACTTCGGGAGTTTTGAAAACCAGAAACCGGAGTTCGCAAAGCTGGATGCGTATTTCAATATCGATTCGGGAACCGGGAAACCGCGAGGGGCTGGCGTGTTTGGGCCGGCCGGCGCGGCGGACATGATTCGCGAGGCGATGACCCCCTTTACAGATTGGGGATTCATGGGGGCGATCGCATCGGACAGCCGAAGAACGGGTGGGACGGACAGCACTTCGTTTAACAACGCGGGTTTGCCGGGCATTGGATTGGCGCAAGACGCGTTTGACTACGGTTCGTTCACGCATCACACCAACCTCGACACCTACGAACGCATTTATGAAGAGGATGTAAGAGAAGGCGCCGTGGAAATTGCTTCGGCCGTCTACGCACTGGCGATGGCCGACGAGATGGTCCCGCGCTTCAAGGATACGGAGATGCCGAAGCCGGCGCCGGAGCCGGGGCCAGGGGCGCTGGCAACGCCGGTGCGTCACGTTCCGGCAAATTAGCGCGGGTCCCAAAATTCGCGAACGAGAAGCGCGTGATGCGGGGCATCCGTGAGGCGCTTTTCATTTTCTGTAGATGGCTCCGTCATTTCCCGATCGTAAAGTTTGCGTGAAGCTGCGCCGTGGAATCAGCGCCGACCCACACGTCGAAACCCGCGGGCTCTTCGACCCAGGATTTTGTCGCCGTGCTCCAGTAGGTCAGCTCGTCATTTCCCAGTGAAAAATGAACGGTCTTTTTTTCGTGCGCCGCCAGGGTCACCCGCTCAAAGCCTTTTAATTCGCGCACCGGCCGCGACGTGCTTCCGTACTGCTGATGAATATAGAGTTGCGCGACTTCGTCGGCCGTAGCCGTCCCTGTGTTTTCCAGGTCGACGCTCACGTCAATGGTTTCTCCGGGTTTGCACTCCCTCCGGCTCAGCTTGAGATTTGAAAACGCGAACTTCGAATAGCTCAGCCCATAACCAAACGGATAGAGCGGCGTGCTCTCTTCATCCCAGTAACGCTTGGCTTGATTCCCTGGATCTTGCGTGGTGTTGTGCGCGTAGTAGATGGGAATTTGCCCGGAGTCCCGAGGCCAGGTGAATGGAAGCTTGCCGCCGGGTACGGCATCGCCAAAAAGAAGATTTGCGACGGCGTTGCCGCCCTGCGTGCCGGGATACCAAACATCGAGAATGGCGGGAATGTGAGCGGAGGCCCATTTAATGTCGAGCGGGCGTCCGTTGAAAAGAACGAGAACGACGGGCTTGCCGGTCGCCGCGACAGCTTCTAGCAGACGCTCTTCGTTGCCGGGAAGATCGAGCGAATCGCGCGAAGCCGCTTCGCCGCTCATTTTTTGCTGCTCGCCGAGAATGAGCAGAACAAGATCGCTGGAGCTCGCGAGATGGATAGCTTTGGAGAATTCGTCTTTGGATTGAGCATCCGTCCACGGAATCTCCGGAGGAATGTGCATGATTTGGTCGAAGAAGGACGGAAATTTGCGCTGCACATGGACGCCTTGGGCGTAATTGACTTCCGCGCGCGAGCCAAGCACATTATTCACTCCGGCGAGAACAGTGACGGTTTCGGGCAGGTCGAATTGGAAAGCCCAGGATCCAATTGTGTCTACTTGCGAATCGGCGAGTGGGCCGATGACGGCGATTTTCTTGTAGCCATCTTTCTTCAGCGGGAGAAGGCTGCCCTCATTGCGAAGGAGAACGGCGGTGCGCTCGGCAACCTGGCGGGAGGTGGTGCGATGGAGAGGTGTGGCGAGAACTTGTTTCGAGCGCGCTTCGTCGACGTAGGGCTGCTCGAACAGTCCAAGGCGTATTTTCATTTCGAGGATCGGGCGCACTGCTTCGTCGACTTGCTGCGAGGTGATTTGGCCGCGCTCTAAGGCAGTCGCGAGGCTTCTGGAGTAGGCGGTGAAACCAAGGGCCATCTCCATGTTAACGCCCGCACGGAAAGCGTACAGCGCGGCTTCCGAGACGTCTTTCGCGTAGCCATGTTTCTCTAAGCTTTTGACGGAGTCAGCATCGCTGACGATCAAGCCCGTAAATTTCCAGTCGTCGCGCAAAACATCGTGTAAAAGCCAGCGACTCCCGGTGGCGGGGACGTCATTTAAGTCGAGATAAGCGCTCATCGCGGAGCCGATGCCGGCTTTTACGGCGGCGTGAAACGGCTTTAGATAAACATTTTGCAGAAGAGTTTCAGGGATGTAGGCTTCGTCGTAATCGCGGCCGCCCACCGCCGCACCGTAGCCAGCGAAATGTTTCATGCAAGCGAGAATGTGACCGGGCGCGCCGATGTAGTCGCCTTGAAAACCGCGAACTTGTGCAGCGGCCATCGCGGAGCCGAGATACGGATCTTCGCCCGCGCCTTCCACAATACGGCCCCAGCGCGGATCGCGAGCGATATCGAGCATCGGAGCGAAAGCCCAGTCGATGCCGACGGACCGCGCTTCCTTGGCGGCGATAGTTTGCGCTTTAGTTGCGGCTGACGGATCCCAGGAAGCGGCCATGGCGATCGGCACCGGAAAAATCGTCCGGAAGCCGTGAATCACGTCGAAGCCGAAGATGAGAGGGATGTGCAGCCGGGATTTTTCAACGGCGAGATGCTGGAGGCGATTGATTTCGGCGGGATCGGTGACGAAGAGAAGCGAGCCCAACTGGCCTTTGGCGACGGCGTCGTCGATGGCTTTCTCCTTACCGAACTCAAAAAGTTGACTGAGCTGGCCGAGCTTTTCCTCGACCGTCATCTGCTTGAGCAGGTCCTCGACGCGCTGGTGTACGGCCGCGTCGTCGGGAGGAGCGGAGGAGGAGGGAGCTTGTGAAAGAGCTAGCGGAGCAACAGCCAGCGCGAAAAAAAAGAGCAGCGCGCTCCCGAGATTCTTTTTGTTGAGACGAAATTGCTGGTATGTTTTCACGATAGCCTCCTCGAAGACGGCGTGATGCTAATGGGCGCACGGAAAAGATGCCAGAAGAAAATCGCGGATAACGATTTTCTAAGGGGCCTTGTGCGAACATCGGTATCGGCGAGGCTCCAGGTGATCGCTCGTTAGAATATGAGGACGGAGAGAACATGACGATAACGCGGCGCGAATTTTTGGCGGAGACTTCGCTGGGATTGGTGGGAGCGGCGGTCGCGGGGACGCAGCAGCAGAAACCTGGTGAGCCGGCCGCGGGGACTCCACCGGCGTTTGGGACTGGGCCTGCCGTGGGTCCGGAAGTGTCGCCGGGGACGTTTGCCGAGGCGGAGAAGCTGGTGCAGGTGGAGATGACGCCCGCAGATCGCGCGATGGTGGCGGAAAGCTGGCGCGGAAATATGGCGGCGTTGTACGAGCGGCGAACGGGGCCGCACAAAGTGGCCATCGAGGAGAGCGTAGCGCCGTACTCGCACTGGGATCCAATTTTGCCGGGAATGACGCGCGGGCCGGAGCAAGAGCGGTTTGTGCGCAGTTCGCACGATGCGGGAGCTTTGCCGGGATGGGACGAGGACATTGCGTTTGCTCCGGTGTGGAAACTTTCTCAGTGGATCGAAACTCGGAAGATGACCTCCGAACGGTTGACGAAGATCTATCTGGAGAGGCTCGAGAGATTCAACGGGAAGCTGCGGTGCGTGATCACGCTGACACACGAACTGGCTTTGGCGCAGGCGAACAGAGCAGACGCGGAAATCGCGGCGGGAAAGTACCGCGGACCACTGCATGGGATTCCGTGGGGCGCGAAAGATTTGCTGGATACGGCGGGAATTGCGACGACCTGGGGAGCGGAGCCGTTTCGCGATCGAGTGCCGGCGAAGGATGCGGCTGTCGTAAAGCGGTTGCATGAAGCAGGCGGGGTGCTCGTGGCAAAACTGAGTCTGGGCGCGCTGGCGCTGAACGATATTTGGTTTGGCGGGCAAACGATGAATCCGTGGCTGCTGGAAGAAGGATCGTCGGGCTCGAGCGCGGGACCGGGCGCGGCGACGGCGGCGGGGCTGGTGGCATTTGCGATTGGGAGCGAAACAGGAGGAAGCATTGTCGGGCCAAGCATGCGCTGCGGGTTGACGGGATTGCGGCCGACGTATGGACGAGTTGCACGGACGGGCGCGATGACCCTGTGCTGGTCGCTCGATAAGCTGGGGCCCATGACGCGGAGTGTCGAGGACGCGATGCTCGTGCTGCAAGCGATCTCCGGGCCGGACGCTGGCGACGTTTCGAGCGTACACAGCCGCCTGAATTTTGACGCGAGCGCGAGCGTGAAAGGATTGCGTGTCGGCTATTTTCCCGCGTGGATGAAGGAAAATCCCGCGACGGAAGTAGATCGCGCGGCGCTGGAGATGGTGAAGAAAGTGGGGATGATTCCGGTGGAGGTCAGCATTCCAGACTGGCCGTACGATTCGCTGAATTTGATTTTGTTTGCAGAAGGCGCGGCGGCGTTTGAAGAGATTACTCTGAATCATGCGGTGGACCAGTTGAAAGTGCAAACATACGACGCGTGGCCGAATATTTTTCGCCAGTCGCGCTTTCTTTCGGCGGTGGATTTTGTCCAGACAGACCGGCTGAGGCGAAAAGTCGCGAACGAAATGGCGCGCGTGTTTTCTCAAGTAGATCTGCTGCTAGTGCCTTCGCTACGCGACGAGATGCTGACCATCACAAATTTCACCGGCCATCCGTCGCTGACGATGCGCGCCGGATTTATCGAAGTCAGCGAAGCGCGCACGGATTGGGCGCCTGATCCGAGCAGGACGCTCCCGAAGTTTTCGCCCCCGAGACGCGTCCCGCATGGAGTGACACTCATCGGGCGCCTTTTCGATGAAGGAACCGTTGGGCAAGCTGGCCTGGCACTGGAGCGAGCATTCGGCGTGGCAAAAGAACGACCTTCGGGATTTTAGGTTGCGTGCTGAAGTACAGACTTCGGAATGATGATAGAGAAACAAGCAATACCCAAAGGCGGTAGTGGGTCGGTTTCCGATTATCCGTTATCGTCCAGTGGATTTTCAAGTTACCGGTAACGCGAAATCAGGACTTAAGGTAACTTCGGGTCGCCGACTACACGTAAGCTATCCGGTTGTAGTGAACTCGATCCTCTGGCGAGGTGCACATCATGACGCGAAGGTTAAGAGAACAGGCCCGGCAACGATCAGATCGCTTGGTTGTGAATGCCAACGACGGCCGCTGGGGCGAAGCGGCCGGGACGGCTTCAAGATGCCCGTAAAGGGGATTGTTCTGGTAGCGATCGCGGCTTTCGCCTCAAGACCAACGCGGAGATCAGCGTGATAACGAGCCCTATCGGAAAGGGATGAATGAAAGTCAGCGCTGCGTTGAAGAGTGGGTTTTTGTACAGTTCTTTGTACTTTCTCGCCTGCTCAAGTTTTGCCTGGATGGCTGCGGGGTTCGCGCCCGAGGCCGTGAGCTTCTCAACCAAGTGAGCGCCGTATGCGTCCCAGAAACCGGGGATGAAGTTGTAGTAGATCACTTCCCACGTTACGACATAGAAGATGCAGGAAATCAGAGTAATGGAGAGGCCGACGGCAAAGGCTTTCGAGAAGGTAATCTGGCCATTGCCGATGTTGTCCCGGTAGGTTCGGATGCCGAAATACACCATCAGGAACGAGAGCACAATGGACGTGTTTCCGATGACCGCGCCCCGGTCAAAGCCAATCCTGTCGCCGAACGTCACCAGCGCTATCATTATCAGCGAGGAGATAGCGCCAGAAATCAGCCCGAAGGTGACTACGATCTTTCTCATATTCTCGTAATGTCTTTTATCCGATATTGAGCCTTTTCCACGTATGATGTCGGTCCCTTGCTCATACGATTTCAGCGACCGGCCGGGCTAGCGGGCGAGGTCGATGCCATTGGGATTACCACGATAAGGTTATCCCCCGCTCCGGGGTGCGTCATCCCCAGATAATCGAGCTTGGGTTGGGTGTCGAAACCGATGTCTTTCGTCGTCATGTTCGGAGCATAAAACATCAAGTGCGGCGGGAAAATGCCGGTGCCGTGGTCAGGGATGGCGCTCAGGCGGTTCTGGCTCGACATCATGTAGAGGAATCCCGGCTTGCTGGGGTATTTGTAGCGGCCTTCCCTATATCCGTTGGCGGCGTCTGCCTTGATGTCTGCCTCCGACTTGCCGCTTGTGCGCAGCTCTTCACCGTGCAGGTAGACAGGCAAAAGAGTGCGGCTGCCTTCGGCGTCGAAGCACTGCGGCTCAATCGTCGTTTCCATGGGCTTTACGAAATGCCGACCAACGAAGCAGCTGAAGCCGTTGGTGCCTTCGCGCGCTTTCTCGTAGCCTTTGGGGCCCAGAATGTAAACTGTAGCCTTACTCGATACCTCGGCCGGAGCTGCGCTCTCGGCTAGTGTGATCTGCTGCTCACGTGGCATGGAAGCGTCGTACACCTTGGGAAGTTCCTGGGCCAGTGCTTGAATGGGCGCAGTGCGTGAAAACAACCCGATCGACAGGGCACCCACTACAAAAACCTTCATCCAATTCGAAGAGTTCATGTTTGCTCCTTTCAGCGGCTCAACATACCGCATCGGGCGGGGTCTCTGTCGTCATCCTTTCGGGTGATTTTGGCGGCGGAGAGAAAAATCATTCGTTTGGGGGAGTAGTTCTTGGTGCGAGCCATGCTTGTGCGCGAGTAAATCAGGGGAGAAGGCCGAATTCCTTGCCGAGTTGCACCGCTTGCGTCCTTCGTCTAGCCCCTAGTTTGTCGAAAACACGGCTAGAATGGGTCTTAACCGTGCTCTCGCTCACAAAAAGCTTCTCGGCGATCTCGCGGTTACTCAATCCACGGGCTATCAGTTCAAGGATCTCAAGCTCACGGCGAGTGATATGGAGGTCCTCTCGTTTTCTTTCGTCCGGGATGAACGGTCCCCCCGCAGGAATAGGGACCTCCTTCACAACAATTGTCTTCCGTTTTCCTGTTAGCTTGAGGCCGAGCCAGATGCCAAGAAGGGCAAAGGTCGCCGCGATCAGTCCGCCGTAAATTTCGATCGAATGTTCGACTACCAGGAACTGATACTCGGTCCACCTGAGCAGTGCGATCAAGATTCCACCGATCAACCCGTACATGAGCACGTGGCGCTTCATAAGTTCCTGGACGATTATCACCCGAATTATCGCACCCATCGCGGTGTAAACCCACGGGCTTGCAGGGCACGATCAACGCTTGACTGGCTTTGCCCGAGTCACGGGTAAACCGGAACTAATCCTCAAGTCCTGGTAGACGCGGTAACCCTACATGTGCCGTCGAGTTGTGGCAGCTCTCGGTATAGAATTCCTCGGTTATGACAGAACTTCTCATCGGAACCAGCGCGTTTACAGCGTCTGGGTGGGTTGGCAGTTCCCGGTTTCTACCCGGAGGGGATGCAGCCCCGCGACTTCCTCAGCTACTGACAGCGGAAACCGGACAAGTGCGAATCAGTACGAACTGTGCTCGCCGGAGGTATTCACAAACTGGAGGTATTTACATTCTCTGATTATTCCGCTTTCATCGCTGACCCATGCAAATCCGGTTTTGTCGCTCGCATCATTCAGCAGCAGAACCCAGCCTTTGCCGTCGGCCTGCACATTTAAGCGCAGATTCCATTCCGGCAAGATTTCCGGCGCGTCACGGAATTGAACGTTAGGTTCATTCGAGGAATAGAAACGCTTGAGCCATGAGTTGAAATCTTCTTGGTGGTGTGCAAGAAGAATTGGCCAGGGCTCAGAAGAACCGTATTGAGTAATCTCCGTCACTTCCAGTGTGTTGATTGTCCTTACGAGGCCAAGCATGCTTTTATGTCGGTCGAGTCCATCAGAAGCGTTGGGAACATTCTGTGCGGACTGAGAAGCTACAGTTCCGAAAGCCAAAACGAGCAGTATAGTGCTCAAAATGATTCGATGTTTCTTCAACGTGAATTCTCCTTTCTGCGCCGAATAACGGAAGCTTACTCTTGGCGCGAACCTTTAACAAACTCGTCAGTTAGTACCCCTCTAGGTCTGGTAATCGCTTTAATCAGGACCTACTGAGAATTGGACCGTCTTTGCACAAGTTTTGTCACCAAAAGGATGACCGCATCCCACACGAGGAGAGCGATCACAATCGATAGCAATGTCGAAGAAATCTGCTCCTGGTTCTTTGCAATGAGATAGGTCCGACTTTCAACAATCTCTGCATACGTATGCCTACCGCAGCTTTGGTAAGAAACAGAAACAAATCCAAGCAGAGCTGGAAAAAGCAATCCGACGGGGAAGAGCCTCTTCAATATCGAGCGAAGGTGCTTGTTAGGCGAGGCGTCTACAATGCCAGCAAACGGACGGCGTAGAAACAAATAAACTAGAGTGCCCAATATGACCGAAAGGGCAGCGCAGATGACATAAGATAAAATCAGGTATTTGTCATTTGTCATCTTTGATTTTCAATGTGGCCACAAGAATAGTGATAAGAACCAAGTACACTGCTGTGAGCCAAAGCGTCTTCTCCAGAATCCCGGACAGGCCTTCCGCTCCCTTCCATATGTACTCTATGAAGCGGGAGTCCGACTTTAAGGCAAACGAGGTTCCGATGGCCGCTGAGAGAGCGGACAGAAAAAGAACGAGAAGGAAAGACCGAAGGTAGAACGTCACTCCAGCGTCGATCTTGACGGTCTTTTGCAGTAATTCGCGAAGACTGCTCCGCAACGGAAGAAATAGAATGATTGGAATAGCCAGTGAGAGCAAAAGCAAGACCAGGAACGCACGCAGCTCTAGGCCCATTTTGATCTCCCTCCAGGTCAGCATTAGGAGATTCGCAAACCTGGCCGCATTCTATATCAAGGATTCTCATCCATTGTAGTAAGTCGTGGTTACTGGACAGGTGCCGACAGCGGGCCCGCGACCGTAAAGCTCTTCACGGAGCTTTGGGATAAGAGGTAGGCTGTGGTTCCGGGCGAATTCCACTTGATGTCCGATAACCACGTCTTACCCGGCAAGTGGAATTAGTTCAGAATTGTCCGTTAGAACACGGAAACAATTCAAAATTCTAGCCGTCATAGGAAATAAAAGGGGGGCCAATGACATCCGAGTCGGCGTACGTCTTTACTTTGGCCGTTCTCTTGACTAGTTCAGGGGGACAATCAGCCGCTCAAGCACGGCAAAAAGCGGAGGACCTGGCTCTGGACAAGCTCGAACTCCACAACGTCAAAGCGGAGCCGGTTGCGTATCTAGGCCGTCGCGCTATGCGCGTCACCGACGCCGCTCCACCGACAGTGGATGATGCTGGCCGACTCGCTGTCGTTCCAGGAAGCTACTTTCAGGATGGCACCATTGAAGTAAACCTGAGCGGTGATACTGCGCCTGATGCGCCAGCCAACTTGCGCGGTTTTGTTGGTATTGCGTTTCGTATAACGGCAGACGGCTCCCATTTCGAGTGCTTCTACCTGCGCCCGAAGAACGGGCGAGCCGAGGACCAATTGCAAAGAAATCATTCTGTGCAGTACATCTCGATACCCGGATTCGGGTGGCAAAAACTCCGGTCGGACACCCCGGGAATGTATGAGTCCTATACCGATTTGATCCCAGGGCAGTGGGCGCAAATGAAAATCGAGGTTGCTGGATCGCGCGCACGGCTCTATGTGAATGGAGCAGAACAGCCTACGCTCATCGTGAACGACCTCAAGCAATCATCCGTGAAGGGTGCAATCGCCTTGTGGGTCGGCCCGGGAAGCATTGCCCATTTTGCAGACCTGAAGGTCACGCACTGACGGTTCTGATCCATCGACGTTAGCTCACTCATCTGGTACACGAGACTGACTTTGCACAACTTGGTGACGACGTCATCCGTGCGAGCATCCGTCCCTGTCTTATGCGAGTTCAACCTATGATGGGTTTTGGCACGACCTCAGGCGTAAGCAATGCTTCAGATTTTGTAGAAGACATTGGCGGTATAACACTGAACATGTACAGCCCGCTGGAAGAAGTTCACCGGGGGGTGGGGCTCAGGTAGACCCGAAAATAGTTCAGTCCTTGGCTAGCTTTGTCCGGACCTTTTATCGAGTTGGTGTATAAGTCTCGGAGCTCCCACAGAGATCGCACCAATTGCGGCTACAACTGGTGGATCAAAGAAGAAGTATGAAGCACTTGCAATTGAATTACCCTCGCTATCTCTTACCACTCCAATGAAGCAGTAGATGGTGTCCAGACGCGTTTCGCCGCCAACGCAGGGCTTGTCTCGTACGTACCGGACCCTTGGGTACCGAAATGGAGACTAGTGCCTGATAACGCGCAAACTGACCCACTACCTCAAAGGCCTCAAAGGCGAAGTGGTGGCCAGAGGCGAGGGAATTTGATATTCTTGGATGAATGTAAGGTACAGGGCTGTATCCTGCAGTTAGGGAGCGGCACCGGAGGCCGGCATGAGCGTTGTTTCTAATTCGGGCAATGGCAAGATCACTGTGCCCGATCTGCTGCAGCGGAAATCTTCCAGCGCAACCCCCCTTTCCCCTTCGGCGAAAATCACTTGTTTAACGGCGTACGACTACGCGACGGCGCGTCTTTTGGATGAGGCGGGCGTGGACGTGTTGCTGGTGGGCGATTCGGTCGGCATGGTGGTGCTGGGGTATGACAGCACGCTTCCAGTCACGGTCGAGGAGATGCTGCATCACACGCGGGCAGTGCGGCGCGGAACGCGGCGAGCGCTCGTCGTGGCGGATATGCCTTACGGCAGCTATCACAGCGACATCGCGGAGTCGGTGCGAAACGCCATGCGGTTCGTGAAAGATGCGGGCGCGGAAGCGGTGAAAGTGGAAGGCGGCGAGCGGCGGCTGGAATTGATCGTGCGGCTGACGGAAGCGGAAATTCCGGTGATGGGGCATGTGGGATTGACCCCGCAATCGCTGAATGCGCTGGGCGGGTTTCGCGTGCAAGGCAAAACTGTCGATGCGGCGGAGCAGTTGCTGCGCGATGCGCGGGCGGTGGAAGCGGCGGGCGCGTTTGCCGTGGTGCTGGAGGCGGTGCCGCGAGAGCTGGCGGCGCAAATTACGCGCGAACTGCGGATTCCGACGATTGGGATTGGCGCCGGGCCGGATTGCGACGGGCAGATTCTGGTGATTCACGATCTGCTGGGGCTGACGTTTGCCAAGACGCCGAAATTTGCGCGGCAGTATGCGAATGTCGGGCAGACGATTCTGAAGGCGGCGCGCGAATATTGCGAGGACGTCCGCGGCGGGACGTTCCCTTCGGATGGGGAGTCGTATCACGCGGTGCAGATGGCAAAGGAAGAGAAAGAAGCACCGGTCAACAGCGATGGCGATTGGTGAAAAAAGCGAAAGTAAAGAAATAACGCGACAAAAAAGTGAGAACGTAGAAACAAAATCAAAGGGCGAACTTCGAAAAACGAAGAGCGGATTCCTCGCTTCGCTCGGACTGACAAATACACATGAAATTTGCACCTGGAGGCTGGGATGACGCCGGAAGAGATGCGCACGCTGTATGACTACAATGCGTGGGCGAATCATCGCTCGCTCGACGCAGCGGCCAGCTTGACGAACGAACAGTTCTCTAAGCCTTTGGGCTCAAGCTTTGGATCGGTGCGCGACACCCTCGCACATATCTGCGGCGCGGAATGGATTTGGATGGAAAGGTTTCAGGGGCGCTCGCCTTCGTCGCTGCCGGATGTGTTGGAATGCGCGGATGTCGCGAGCCTTCGCAAGAAGTGGACCGATCAGGAAGCGCGACTGCTGGCCTTTGTCGGGAAGTTGACGGAGGAGGATTTGAATCGCGTGATGGAATACAAAACCTTGAAATTTGGCGTTTACAAAAATCCGCTGTGGCAATCGATGCAGCATGTGGTGAATCATGGGACGTACCATCGGGGGCAGGTCACGACGCTGCTGCGGCAGCTTGGTGCTCAGCCGATTTTGACGGACTTGATGCACTATTATCGGGAACGCGCGACGGCGGCGAGCGCGTGAACCGTAAAGACATTTTCCCCACCGAACAAATAAGAGCCGGCAAGATGCCGGCGCTACCGTGGAAATAATCCGAACCATAGCCTGGATGAAAGAATACGCGCGAGGGGCGCGCGCGGAAGGCCGCGTTCTCGGCTTGGTTCCAACGATGGGCGCGCTGCATGAAGGACACACGGCACTTGTGGTGCGTGCGCGGCAAGAATGTTCGCGAGTGATTACTTCTGTGTTCGTGAATCCGAAGCAGTTTGGTCCGAACGAAGACTACAAGAAATATCCGCGCGATCTGGAGAAGGACGCCGAGAAACTGGCGGCGGTGGGCGTGGATGCACTTTTTGCGCCGGAGACGGCGGATATTTATCCGGATGGATTTCGGACGTACGTGAATGTGGAGGGCATCAGCGAACGGCTTGAAGGACGTTCGCGGCCCGGACATTTTCGCGGTGTATCGACCGTCGTCTTGAAATTGTTTGAGATTGTGCTGCCGCATTTTGCTTATTTCGGAAGAAAAGATGCCCAGCAGGTGCGCATCATCAGTGAGATGGTCCGCGATCTGAATCTCGATGCGGAGATCGTGGTTTGCCCGGTGGTGCGCGAAGCCGATGGATTGGCGCTTTCTTCACGCAATGCGTATTTGAGCGCCGAAGAGCGAAAGGCTGCTACGGTTTTGCACCGTGCGCTGGTCGCGGCGCGCGACGAGCTATCTCACGGCGCGCGTGATGCGATGCAGCTGCAAACGGCGATGCGGCGGATCCTTGAAACCGAGCCGCTTGCCCAGGCGGATTACGCGGAGATTGTCAGCGCGGATACGTTTGAGCCGGTGGTGCGCGTCGCGCGGCCTTGCTACGCGGTGCTAGCGGTTTTTATAGGAAAGACCAGGTTGATCGACAACCTTTTGATCGAGCCAGTCTCAGCAGGATCAGAAGACCTACTTTTTCATCTCTAATTTCTCAATCATCGAAGATTATTTCTTGGAGACCTCGGCCAGAACTTCAGCGGCATGGCCCTTCGCTTTGACGTTGTCCCAGACGTGTTCGAGCTTGCCGTCAGGACCGATCAGAAAGGTGCTGCGGATAATGCCTAGGAACGAGCGGCCGAGGAATTTTTTCATGCGGCGCGAGCCGTAGGCCTCGATCGTTTTCAGATCGGAGTCGCTGAGGAGATCGAAGTTTAGTTTTTGTTTGGCTTTAAAGCTGCCTTGAGATTTCACGGAGTCGCCGCTCATGCCGAGGATGACCACGCCAAGCTTGTCGAACTGCTTTCTTGCGTCGCGAAACTCGGACGCTTCGATCGTTCAGCCGGAAGTGTTGGCTTTGGGATAGAAAAAAAGGACGACGCGTTTGCCGAGAAAATCGGAGAGCGAGATTTCGCTGCCGGAGTCGTTCTTCAGGCGGAAGGCGGGGGCTTTGTCACCGATTTTTAGCATGTTCTCCTCAGTCGTTCGCCGCAAATAAGATTCGCACGGTTTCCATGCATAAAATCCAGAAGAAAAAACACCGGGCCAAAGCCCGGCACCTACAGGTGGCCACAGCCTGTCGGCTTCCGATCATGCGAGAAGCTTTCGGAGGATGTCGTTGACGGCCTGGGGGTTGGCTTGGCCGCGCGTGGCGCGCATGACCTGGCCGACGAAAAATTTGAAGACGCCTTCGTTGCCGGATTTGAATTTGGCGACGTTGTCGGGATTTTTCTCAATGATTTCGCGGGCGGCTTGTTCTAACGCATCGGTGTCATTGATTTGGGCCAGGCCTTCGGCCGCGACGATTTCGTTGGCCGTGCGGCCGGATTCAAACATGGTGGCGAAAACCTTTTTGCCGATGGAGCCGGTGATTTGAGCGGACTCAACGAGTTTCAAAAGCCCGGCTAGGGCGGCGGGAGAAACCGGGCTTGCCTCGATTTCCTTGCCGGAATCGTTGAGGCGGCGGAGGAGCTCGGTTTGGATCCAGTTGGATGCCGTCTTTGCGGGCGCGCCGGACTTCGCGACGGACTCAAAATAATCCGCGAGCGATTGCGTGGCTGTCAGAACGCCGGCGTCGTACGGTGAAAGGCCATGGACGGCGGCGAAGCGGGCGCGCTTGGCTTCTGGAAGTTCGGGCAAAGAGCGGCGAACTTCTTCGCGCCAAGTGTCGCTGACGTGGACGGGGAGCAAATCGGGCTCGGGAAAATAGCGATAGTCGTGGGCCTTTTCTTTTGAGCGCATGCTCACGGTGCAGGATTCGTTTTGATTCCAGAGGCGCGTTTCTTGAGAGATGCGGCCGCCGGATTCGAGGACCCCGATGTGGCGCTCGACTTCGTATTCGAGGGCTTTTTGCAGGTAGCGGAATGAGTTGAGATTTTTTACTTCGACCTTGGTGCCAAACTCTTTGGCGCCGCGGAGGCGGACGCTGACGTTCGCGTCGCAGCGCAGCGAGCCTTCTTCCATGTTGCAGTCACTGATACCGGTGTAGAGCATGATCTGGCGCAGCGTGGTGAGGTAGGCGTAGGCCTCCTCGGGAGCGCGCATGTCCGGTTCGGAGACAATTTCGCTGAGGGGTGTGCCGCAGCGGTTGTAGTCAATGTAGGCCTTGGTGGCGGACTCGGAAAAGCCTTCATGCAGATTTTTGGCGGCGTCCTCTTCGAGATGCAGGCGCGTGATGCCGATGTGCTTTTTTGCGCCCGCGTGATCGATCTCGATTCCGCCGTTGGTGGCGAGGGGCAGCTCGTATTGCGAGATTTGATAGCCTTTGGGCAGATCGGGATAGAAATAATTCTTGCGGGCAAAGCGCGAGTGTTCGTGGATGGTGCAGTTTAGGGCGAGCGAGGCGCGCATGGCAAGTTCGACGGCGCGTTTATTCAAAATCGGCAGCGTGCCGGGAAGACCGAGGCAGACGGGGCAGACATTTGTGTTGGGCGGGTCGCCGAAGCGGTTCGCGCAGGCGCAGAAAATCTTGGTGTTCGTCAGAAGCTGGACGTGGACTTCCAGCCCGATGACGGTCTCGTATTTCGCGAGGACCTCGGGGGCGATGGCCGCTTCTTCTGAAGATGATTTCGTCATGCTGGAGCGGGAATTATAGCATCAGGGCGGCGCGGGGCTAAGTGGGTGAACCCCGCCCCTACAAGGGAGTTGGTCCCTGCGGGGACCTTCGTTTATAGGCTTCGATGGCATTGCGAGCCGTCATGGTTAGATTAGGGGGCAGCGCGTCGAGGGGAAACCAGCAGACCTCCTGCGTTTTCCCGGGCTCGCGGTTAAATGGCGAACCGTGAAGGACTTGAGCGAGGAACGCGGGAGAAATCCAGTGCTGATGCCCGCCGGGGAGGCGGTGTTCGGTGACGCAAAGGAGGGATTGGATGGCGATATCCACGCCGACTTCCTCGCGAGCTTCGCGAATGGCGCACTGCTTGAGAGATTCGAGATAGTCCAACTTTCCGCCGACGATACTCCAGCAACCTGCCTCGGGCGGAAGAATGCGCAGGGTCAGCAGGACACGTTGGTGGTGGTCCACCAAAAGCACGCCGACGCCGGCGCGAGGAACCGGGACAGCGTGCGCGGAGGCGCTTATCGTTCCTGCTTGCTGATCCATTTTGCCTCCCGAAGGACGGGCGCGGAGGCGAGGCGGGAAAGGAGGCGGCCCGGATCGGTTTCGATGATCAGCGATTCTAGGTGGGGCCGGGGCACGAATCCATCGGACACAGCCCGCGAGGCTTGCTGGACAAGCGAGTCGTAATAACCCTCGACGTTGAGGACGCCGCAGGGCTTGCGGTGGATTCCGAGCTGGAGCCAAGTGAAGATTTCGCAGAACTCTTCCCAGCTGCCGAAGCCTCCGGGAAGGAGGGCGAATGCATCCGCCAGGTCTGCCATGAGGGCTTTGCGCTCATGCATGGAGTTGACGACGTGCAGCTCGGTCAGGGAGGTGTGGGCAATTTCCTTCTCGACGAGCGATTTCGGAATGACGCCGACGGCGCGACCGCCTGCGAAGAGGACCGCATTCGCGAGCGCACCCATCAGTCCCACGCGGCCGCCACCGAAGACCAGACCGATGCCGGCGGCGGCGAGTTCGCGGCCCAGGTGCTCGGCGGCGCTAGCGTAGGCGGGGTTGTTGCCGCGGCTCGAACCACAAAAGACGCAGAGTTGCTGAATGCGACGATTCGGAGCGGTGTTCGATGGAGATGGGTGGTTCATGGAAGAGGGCGCCGAAGAGAATCCGATTGCGGTACGCGGAACGCGGGAACCAGGCGCTCGGCGAGCGCGTAACCGCCGAAGAGAAGTGCGGCGTAGAGAGCGTCACTCGCGAGCATGTTCCAGAGGAAGGGAATGGCGGCCACGTAGCAGGCGAGCAGGCCTTGGAGGGTGTGCGGGTAGGTTGACATGAAGGCCCAGACACCCAAATCCGCAATGATGAAGAACTGTACGGCGCCTACGAGGGTGGCGAGGCTAATGCGGGCGACGGTGCGACGGTCACGCAGCCAGAAGCCGATGGCAACGCTAAGGAGAAAGCTGGCGTAGACGACGGGCATCAGTTTATGAAAGCCGACGAAGACGTCACCTACGAAGAGGGCAAGCACGGGAAAGAGGAAGGCGAGACGGCGGTCTTTGAGGACCGCGCCGGAAAAAAGGGCGGTGGCGCCGATAGGAGTGAAGTTCCAGGGATGTGGCGCAATGCGAAGCGCGGCAGCGATGGCGATCATAACCAGTGCGAGCAAAGTGCGTCCGAGCAAATTTTCTTTTTCAGACATTTGCGTATTCATTTTGTTGCTTCCTCCATCTCGGGAAGTAAGTCGCAAAAAACAAAACCATCGCGATTGACGATCTCTCCGGTGCGGACGGGAATGGGAGATTGAAAAATAGGACCATCGAAGACGAAGGTGTGAAACTCGCCGTTTTCGCCGCAGGGATCGGCGTGTGGGGGAAGATCGCGGAAGAAAGAGTCCTCGAGTTCGCGGCCGGCGAAGCTAGGATCGAGGACTTTGCTGTCCACGCAGACGGCGACGGCGCGGAATCGATGGGCGTGGAAGGAGCGGATGAGCTCGCGGGTGTCGCGCTTCCAGATGGGGAAGAGGGCGGTCATGCCGAGGCAGGCTAGCCTTTTTTCGCGGTAGGCGCGGAGGTCTTCGAGAAAGATATCGCCAAAGGCGACTTTGCGGACGCCTTTTTCGAGGTGGACGCGGAGGGCTTCTTCCATGCGCGCTTCGTAGATGGGATTGACGCATTGCGGCGGGATGCGGACTTCGTGAAGCGGCAGGCCGATGGATTGGGCCTGCCGCTCGAGAAGTTCGCGACGGACGCCGTGCATACTGATGCGTTCGTAGCCTTCGGTGACGGTGGTTAGGAGGGCGACGATTTCAACGTCGGTTTGGCGGAGGAGAGTGTGTAGGGCCATGGCGGAGTCTTTGCCGCCGCTCCAGCAGAAGAGAATGGGTTCCGTTGATTTCGGCATCTGACAAAACGCTCCGGGGTTGAGATCTTGCTGAAAAGGGGCGCAGCCTGCGGCGCCCCTAAAAGGGGACGCGAGTTAATTTCTCCCGCTGAAGGTGTAGCGGACGCCGGCGCGCATGTCGCGGCCTAGAGCGGGGTAGCCGAGAGCGTCTTGATATTGCTTGTCGAAGAGATTGGTGGCGCGGGCATAGAGCGTTACGCCGTGGTCTAGCCGGTAGCTGCCGGAGAGATCGAAGCGGGCGTAGCCGGGATTGCTGCTGAGGCAAGGACCGATACAGGTCGTTCCGTTCCTTATGCTCAGGAAATCGCTGTCGGTGCGGACGCCGGTGAAGTAGCCGCCCACGGTGACGTTGAGGCGGCGAAAAGCGGCGTTCAGCGTCAACGAACCAGAGTTTGGCGGGCGGCGGAGGAGGCGATTGCCGGGAATCTCGCTTGGGTCGGAAGCGTTGGGCGACTTGATCACCAGACTGTCGTCATAGGTGTAGTTTCCGGCAAGGTTTAGCCAGTGCGTGAATCTTGTTTGGCCGGTGAGATTGAGTCCACGGGCGCGAGCTAGATCCGTATTGAAGAAATAGCCGAAACTTGTGGGATTGTTCAGAGGGTTGCCGGGGAGAACGACGCCGCAGGAGTTGCCGGCCGGATTGGTTGGGTCCGTCGAGCAGAACTCGAAGCTGACGATGTCATAGAAGCGGCTGGAGAAATATTCGGCGGTGATGCCGACGTGGTCGCCGAAGAGTTTCTGGTCAATGCCGGTGGTCCAAGTCTTGCTGGCTTCGGGTTTGAGCGACGGGTTGCCGAAGTCGCCGAAATTGTCGCCGTAGATTTGGTCGAAGCGCGGCTCTTTGATGCCTTCGCCGTAGAAAGCGCGAAAAAGCGTGTCGCCGCGGAAACCCTTGCCGTAGAGAAGAACAAGCGAGGCTCCGGCGCGAGGAACGACGCGCGTGCCGAAATTGGCGTTGTCTTCGGCGCGGCCTCCGAAATTCAGAGAGGCGCGCGGATGCGGGCGATAGCGAAAGTCCAGAAAGCCGGCCTGATTGTTGCGGCGGGCGTGGGGGACATTGATGGAGGTGAGGAAGGCGTTTTCGACTTCGTATTCGTAGCCAGCGGTGACACCGAAATTCGAGAGCAGGTAGCTGGTCTGCGCGGTGACGTTGGCACGGTTGTATTGGAAAAGGCTGTTGCCGGTGAAATCGCAGAACTCGGCGGTGGCGACGGCCGCAGGGTTCGTCTGCGGGCAGAAGGCGTTGGGATCGGTGGCATAAAAACTTTGGATGGGATTGTCATTGACTTGCAGGGTGTAGGATTCGGCGCCGCTGATTTGGTGGCGCCAGTGTTTGCCAGTGGCGAAATCCCAGCGAGCGCTGGCGCTGAAAAGATGCTGGGTGTAGCGCTGGTCGAGATTCGGAGGTTCGTAGAGAGTTTGGCCGGGGATGCCGGCGATGCTGTCATTGTCGCGAAAGGTGAGGCGGATTTGGTCGGCTTCGCTGAAGCGATAGCCGAAATTGCCGGAGAGCGTACGATTGAGAAAATCGTCGTCCGGGCCCTGGCCGTCGGTTTGGAAGTAGGAGGCGGCAACGGAGTAGTCGAAGGCGCCGAGCAAACCGCTGAGTTGCGCGCCGCCGAGGGCGGAGCCGAAACTGCCGCCTTCGCTGTAGATGCTGAACTCGGGGACGCGCGTCTCGCCGCGGTGGGTGAAGAGTTGAATGACGCCGGAGACGGCGTCGGTGCCATAGATGGCGCTTTCGGCGCCCCGGACGATTTCGACTTTGTCGATGTTGTCGAGCGTGAGGCTGGAAAAATCGACGGCTGCGCCGGGAGGGTTGATGGGCGCACCATCGACCAGGACTTTGGTGAAATTGGAATTGCCGCCGTTGAGAAAAACAGAAGCGGTGCCGCCTTCGGGGCCGGTGCGGCCGATGGCGATGCCGGGGGCGAAGAGGAGAGCGTCGGTTAGGGAGACGGATTGGCGCGCTTCGATTTCATCCTTTGTGATGATCGAGACGGAAGCGGTCGTTTGGTCGACGAGCGTTGGCTCGGCTTGTGCGGTGACGATGACGCTCGCGGAGAGGCGCTCGAGGTTGAGAATGAGATCGAGCTTTCGCTGCTGATTCGCCGACAAATCGACCACGAAATCGCGAGGGACGAATGGGGAGCGTTCGAACGATACGCGATAGCGGCCGGGCGGAATGGTGAGGCTGTAGGCGCCATCGGTGGACGAATTCGCTTTCCAGAGTTGCGCGGATGCATTGCCTTCCAGTTGCGCGGTAACGTTTACTGCGGCGACGCCCGCACCGCTGGAATCGAGTAGTGTGCCGAACAGATGAGCATCGGAGGAGTTGGTATTATTTTGCGCGTGCGAAGAAAAACTAACGGCGAAGACTGCCAGGAAAATAAAGGTCGCTCGAACGAGTGTCGTTTTCATGGTTTCCTCCGCTCCCTCTCGCGCGGGAGCTTGAAGGTTGGCCTGGCGCTGGGAAAAGATCGCTCGGGCTTGCAGACTTCGCCGGTCTCCTGGCTTGGCGGCAGTTCCGATCCCGTTTGTCTTGCGGTAATAGAACGGGGCCGGTGCTAGGCCTTCCCGTAGCGCTGCCCTCTATTTCTGGCGCGATCTTTTTTGGAAGATCGCAGGAAGCGAGCGATGCGCCACAGTGGCCCGAGCAGTACCTTATTCCGCCTTACAGTCGCGCGGCGGCGACGGCTTAGTTCGCGTTCGATCCCGGCGTTGGCGAGGGTGAACGCACCGTCTTCCCGTGCACGAAGTCCGCGATGATTGTGGCGGGCCGGTGGCCCGGTTGGGGTGATTCAAGTGCCGCGGGGTGAGCCGAGGCGTTTGGGTGAACCATGGAACGACCACTTATTTTGCAGACGGCATGTTCACACGAGGACGGCCGGATGAGCCGAGCTCCACGGTGAGAGGCGTCTGAAAAACCTGTTCGAGCAATTCGCGCTGGAAGACAGTTGCAGGCGGTCCAACGCGGAGACACTTGCCCTTCTGAAAAAGAGCGACCTGGTCGGCATACTGACCAGCGAGATTCAGCTCGTGGGTCACGACGACAACCGTATAGCGGTTGGCGGACGCGAGGCGGCGCAGAGTTTCGAGCAGATCGACCTGCGCGCCGATATCGAGATGCAACGTGGGCTCGTCCAAAAGGAGAAGCAGAGGCTGCTGCGCGAGAGCACGCGCTAAAATCACGCGCTGCTTTTCGCCGCCGGAGATTTGGTCCATGAAGCGGTCGGTGAGGTGTTCCGCGCCTACCTGCGCCAGGGCGTTGCGCGCGATGAGGATGTCTTCTTCGGTTTCGAAACGAAGCGTGCGGCCGTAGGGATGCCTTCCCTGAAGAACAAATTCCCAGGCGCGCGACGGGAAAAGCAAAGGGCTTTCCTGCTGCACCATGGCGATGCGCTGGCCGCGGGTTCTGTGGGGAAGCGCGTGGGTGACGAAACCGTTCAGAAGTACACGTCCGGAAAGGGGTTCGAGAGAACCCGCGATCAGCTTTAAGAGAGTGGATTTGCCGCAGGCGTTTGGGCCAACGATGGCGACGATTTCGCCGGGACGTGCCTGGAACCTTGTCGCTTCGAGAGTGAAGAGCGGCGCTTGCGTTGGGTTGGCGGAGTACGCATAGCTGACCTGTTCGACGCTCAGGCGAATGTCGGAGTTGAAATCGCCGGCGTCTCCGATGGGGCGAGCCGCGGCGGAAGCAGGAGAACGCGCGAAACTACTCACGCCAGCCTCCTGCGCATCAGGTAAAGAAAAAGTGGCGCCCCGGCTATGGCAGTCATGGCGCCGACGGGAAGCTCCGAGGGAGAAACGACGGTGCGTGCGAGCGTGTCGGCGACGACAACAGCGATAGCGCCGCCAAAAGCAGCGGTTGGCAGGAGAATGCGATGGTCGGAGCCAAACAGGAGCCGCATGACGTGAGGCACAAGCAGTCCGACATAGCCGATGGCGCCGCTAACGGATACCGCCAGACCGGTCAACAAAGACGCGGCGATGTAAACGACCAAGCGGACGCGCCGGACGTCGACGCCGAGGTGCATCGCTTCTTTCTCTCCGGCAAGAAGGAGATTTAGGTCAGAGGCAGTGGTGTAAATAGCCGCGGCAGAGAGAAAAAAGCCGAAACGAAGGATGAGGCTGACAATCCGCTGAGGCGGCGTGGACAGTTCGCCCATCATCCAGAAGGCCATGCCGCGGTAATTGCCTCCCGTAAGGGTAGACATGAAAAACATGATAATGGCTTGAAGAAACGAAGCCGTAATGATGCCCGCGAGGAGCAAAGTGCCGCTGTCGATTTGTCCCTGGCGGAGCCCGAGGAAGTAAACCGCGGTGACGGTAAGCGCAGCACCGAGAAAAGCGCCGATGGGTGTCAAGAGCGCGGCAACGGCGGGCGAGAGGGCCAGGTGGGGCTCGATAACCAGCCCGATGATGGCGCCAACAGCGGCGCCGCTCGAGACGCCAAGAACGTAAGGATCGGCCAGGGGATTGCGCAGCAATGCCTGAAAACTCGCCCCGGCGACTGAAAGAGAAGCGCCTACAAAGATACCGAGCAGGATGCGCGGCAAACGAATATCAAAAATGATGAGCTGGTATTCGCTGGAGAGCTGGCTGGTTTGGCGAAAGAGGACGCGGAGAAGGTCGTGGCCCAAACCGTACAGCGAGACGGGAACGGCACCGAGCTTGAGCGCGATCACCACAACAACAAATAAGACGGCAGAGAGAATGGCGCAGTGAGCAAGCAAGCGGCTGAGCGTCAAAGGGCGCAAGCGCAGACCTCCAAGAGAGCGGAATCTCCGCTGGAAGACGGCAATAGGCGGAGTGCGGCTTGTGGCTGAGCCGGGGAAGGGATTTTCTTTTCTTTTTCGTCGCCGGGCTGCGCGGAAAAAGCTTCGGGATGTAACTGGCGCGCGAGATCTTCGATAGCCGAGACGATTCGCGGCGCGGGCCGATTTACGGCGTCGCTGATGACGGCGAAACGGCGATTGCGAACGGCGTCGAGACCGCGCCATCCGGGGCGCGCGGCGAGTATTTCGAAATCATTCTGTCCGCTATCGGAATGAGACGCGGCGAAAACGAGGAAGTCCGGCTGGAGGCGGACAACTTCCTCAAGACTCATGTGCGGCCAGTCTTGAGAGGAGTCAACGATCGAGGTGGCGCCTGCGAGTCGCAGGGCATCTGCGATAAACGTGTTTTTCCCGGCGGAGATCAGCGGATCCGACCAAACGATGAACAGAACGCGGCGCGGCGGGACACCATTCAGACGCTGCTGGAGATCGGCAAGGTGGCGTTCGAGATCGGCGCCGAGAGTGGCACCAGCTTCCGGGACACCAAGGACGCCGGCAAGGCGCTCCGTCGAGGAAACGATGTCCTTCACGGTATGCGGATCGGTGCCATAAGAAGAAATCCCGAGTCTGTCGAGAGCGTTCACGGTTTGGATGAGATTCAAACTTTTCGTTACGAGAACAAGATCAGGCCGGAGAGCGGCAATTTGTTCTAGACTCGGATTGATCGCGCCGCCGACTTTGGTTTTTTTCTGAGCGTCGGGAGGATAGTCGCAGAAGTCCGTGTCACCGACGAGGCGATCCTGCAAGCCGAGAGCGTAGATCGTTTCCGTGAGACTTGGAGCAAGAGAGACGATGCGCTGGACAGGTTGCGGAACGCGAACGGTTCGGCCCGCTTCATCGACGAATTCCTTGTAGACAAGTGACCCTGCCGGGCTCGCCGCTGGCGTTTGCGCTTGCGCTGCCGGGGACGGCCAGAGTCCGGCGCAGAGCAGGAATGCGACGATGGCGATTCCAGCCGCAATATTTTTTCGAGGATCTTTCCGCGTCGGCACAATTCCCCGCTGACAAAATCAAATCTCTGGCCCAATAAAAAAGCCCCGCGAGACACCTTGGGGCTTCTTGGCGGCGCTTCTTCTCGCGAAAAGCGCTGGCCTCTGCGGCGCGGGAGGGTAGCCTGGCTTACGGCTCATTCAGCCGATTACAGTGGCGGGACCGCGGCCGATTCTCACGGCCTTCCCCACTTCCCTTGCCTACAAATTGGAAATTCAGTGTAAGCCGAGGGCCTGGGAGTGTCAATGCGGGCATGAGCGTCTCGGGCGTGCAGGCTTAGCGATTCTTCCAAACCGGTTTGCGCTTTTCGACGAGCGCGCGAAGCCCCTCTTGTGAATCCTCCAGGCGATAGAGTTCGTTGAGAAAAATGTTCATGGAGTTTTTCAAGCCATCGCGCAGGGAAAGGCCCATACCGCCGAGAATGGCTTTCTTGGCCATGGTCAGGACGGGGCCGGAGTGCGCCGAGATGCGCTCGATTAATTCATTGACGGTTTGTTCGAGTTTGGCTTCGGGAACGAGGCGATTGACGAGACCCAACTCCAGAGCGTGGTCCGCCGTAATGGCTTCTCCGGTGAGAATGATCTCGAGCGCTCGCTTAGGGCCAACGAGAAAAGGAAGGATCGTCGACGCGAGAGGCGGGAATACGCCAATGGAAATCTCGGGTTGCGCGAAACGAGCTTTCGGCGTGGCAATCACCAGATCGCCAAAGGCGGCGAGTTCGGCGCCGCCGCCGATGGCAGGACCGTTCACGACGCAAATCACGGGCTTGCCCACTTCCAGCATGCCCATAAAGGCCGCGTGAAAAGCGTCAAGCATCTGAAAAACACGTTCGGAGGTGTACTCGCCGATGTCGATGCCCCCGCAAAATACTTTGCAAGCGGAATCGAGAACGACGAGCTTCACTTCGGGGTCCTGGCCGGCAAGGGTGATTCCCTCTGAGAGCTCGCGCAGAAAGGCTTCGTTGAGGAGATTGTGTTCGGGACGGCTGAGTGTCATGCGCGCGACGCTGCCGTCGACGCGCATCTTTATGAATTCGAATTGATCTGGCTCGCGCCGCACGGGCTTTGACACATAGTCTTGCTCTTCCACCGGCTCAATCATGCCCCGCCCTCCTGGGAAATTGCCGCTCGAAAGCCTTCCTAGAGGCTTTCAAGGACTAAATTCGATGCTACCACGGCGTAGGTTTGTGTTCTGGAGCAGAGAATGGACGCGTGCGCAAACGGTTCGCCCCTCCAGTGAGTTCGTTTGCCGATTGCTGCCTTGCTTCGTGGCATTCTCCGCACATGGAGTTGTTTCGGGCGCGCGGCATTTCCGTTTGCAGGTATGCTGAGCTACGACTTTCAGAACTCGCGCGAGGTGCATGGCTTGGTGGCAGGAAAGACATCGTCGGTTCGCGAAACGAAGACCGCCATCGCCGGGCATTTCACCGGCCAGCCCGATGCGGAAGGATTTCCGGCGGAGCCGGTATGGGGAAACACTCGAGTGATACAGTTCGATCACGACTGGCAAGGGAAACATGCCGATCCGCGGCGAGGGACCGAGGTGCGGCTGCTGTGGACTCGCGAGGCCCTTTACCTGAGATTTCTTGCGCACTACCGGAACATCACGGTATTCCCCGATGCCGAACCAAACGGGCGAAGGGACCAGCTGTGGGACCGCGACGTTGTGGAAGTCTTTCTGCAGCCAGCGGATGCTGATTCGCGGCGTTACAAAGAAATTGAAGTGAGTCCCAACGGCTTCTGGATTGACCTGGATATTGCGCCTGGAGAAAAACGCGATTTGAAGAGTGGTTTGAAGCGGCGTGTCAGGATCGATGAAAAGAACAAAACATGGAGGGCCGAGCTGGCGCTGCCCATGAAGAGTTTGACGGCGCGATTCGAACCGTCCGCGGGCTGGCGGGCCAACTTTTTTCGCGTGGAAGGGGCCACCGAACCGCGTTTTTATTCGGCGTGGCGGCCAACGGAAACGCCTGCGCCAAATTTTCATGTCCCCGAAGCATTCGGCAAACTTGTGTTCGACGGCTGATCGGGCATTTTTAGGCCATTTAGACAAGACTGGCGCCACGCCACCTTTTTTTCTATGCTTCCCGTGTGAAAATCCAAGCGTTTTCGTGTTGCACCTCGATTCTCAGGCGCGCTATTCAAACGTTTGCCACGGTTGGCGCCGTCATCGTTTTGGGTTCCGCCACGCTCGCCAGCCAAAACGAGCCCCCTCAAAAGCCAAACGCGGATGCGCCAACAGTGACAAAAGTCGAGCCGCCCTCATGGTGGATCAACCTGACGCCCGAAGTAATGCTGTTGCTTTCCGGACATCGTCTCGAAGCCACGCATGTCGTTTGCAATTTGCCGAGCGTTTTGGTGGAGCGCACGCAGGCGACAGCCGGAGGCGACTATCTATTCGTCTGGCTGAAGATCGGATCCGACACAAAATCGGGTACCGCTGTGTGCCGAGTCGCAACTTCGACGGGCACGACTTCGTTTGAGCTGCCATTGGCCGCGCGTGCGATGAAACTGGGAAAATTTCAGGGGCTTGCGCAGGAGGACGTGATTTATCTGATCATGCCGGATCGTTTTGCGAATGGCGATCCCACCAATGATGAGCCCGCCGACGCTCCGGGCACACACGATCGTTCGAACCCGCGCGCTTATCATGGCGGCGATCTGCGCGGGATCGGCGAGCATCTTCCGTACTTGAAGGATCTCGGCGTGACCACGCTCTGGTTGACTCCTATTTTGAAGAATGGCGCGGCGCAGGATTATCACGGTTATGGCGCGGTGGATTTGTATGCGGTGGATCCGCATCTTGGAACGCTACAGGATTACCAAGGACTCATCGCGGCAGCGCACAAACAAGGCATGAAGATTTTCTTTGATTTTGTGCCGAACCACGTCGGGCCGAAACATCCCTGGGTGGCCGAGCCGCCGCTGCCGGACTGGTTCCATGGGACGGCGCATCATCATATGAATACTACTTCAGGCGTCAACGGTACGTTCTACGGCAAGACGGGGAAACCAACGATTGCCAATGATCCGTTCGAAACGCTGGTAGATCCACACGCACCGCCGCTGCTTTCGCGAAACCTTACCGATGGCTGGTTCTTCAACGTGCTACCCGACTTGAATACGGAAAACCCCATGGTCGCCGAATATCTCTTGCAAGAGAGCGTCTGGTGGGCGGAGAGTTCCGGTTTGGACGGCTTTCGACTGGACACGTTTCCCTACGTCCCGCGGAGTTTTTGGTCGGCTTGGCACACCGGGCTGCACCGCCTCTATCCCTATCTGACGACCGTCGGCGAAGTCTTTCATTCCGACCCGAACGTAACTTCGTTTTTCGCCGGAGGGCAGAGGCGATTCGACGGCGTTGATTCCGGCTTAAACACACTGTTCGACTTTCCGATGTTTTTCACGCTGCGGGATGTTCTCCTGCAAAACGCGCCAGCAGGACGCATCGCGGATGTGTTGCGCCACGATTCGTTGTACCTTCATCCCGATGCGCTAGTTACATTTTTCGCGAACCACGATGTTGCGCGGCTCGCGAGCGCAGATGGCAGCTCGCCGACAAAGATCAAGGCGGCGTTTGGACTGACACTGACGCTGCGCGGGATTCCAGAGCTTTACTACGGCGACGAAATCGGAATGGCCGGCGGCGGAGACCCGGACAACCGGCACGATTTTCCTGGGGGCTGGCCTGGCGATCCGAAAAATGCGTTCACCGCGGAAGGACGTAACGCGGAACAACAGGAACTCTTTGCTTATGTGCAAACGCTGTTGCGCTTGCGGCGCGAGCACCCTGCCCTGCAAAACGGAAAGTTGTGGCACCTCTTCTCTGATGAAACGTCCTACGTATTTTTGCGGGAGACGGAAGAAGAACGCGTGGTTGTGGCCTTCAACAATTCGACGGAACCGCGAGCGTTGAAAATTCCTCTGAACGACACGCCTGCGGCGGGCGCGGCCGGACTCAGTTTGCTTCTTGGAGAAGCAAAAGCTGAGGTATTCAAAGGAGAAGCTCGCATCGCGGTGCCCGCACAATCCATTTCTATTTTTCTGCTGGATTGAATACTCAAAAGCTCAACCGAACATTCCAGTTCTTGAGGGAATCTGGAACGGTGAGTGTGATGCAGTGCGCTTTAGGGTCATAGCGCCAATCGTGATTCAGTTGATCGCCGATGTGGACTTCTTTTGGCCGAGCGCCCGCGCCATAGATTTCCAGCAGCGTGCTGATCCACCAGGGTTTATAGGCATCTTTCTCGATCGTGCTGGTGACGGTCATATCTTGCGGCGTGACTTCGCACGTGAAATTCACGCGGAGGAAGTCTCCTTTTTGGTAGGCGAATGTGTGGCCGTCGTCCTGATAGAGCGCGCCGCTGCAGTCTTCGCCCATATAGACGCGGAGTTCGAGTGGACCATCCGGCTTCTCGTTCGTGCTTTGCACAACGGGCTGCATGGGTATAATTGCGCCGGCGCGGACGAACAGCGGCGTTTCCGCGAGCGTTGGGTGCAAGGAGATTTGGTCCTCGCTTGAATAAACTTCCGCAGTCCAGAAATCGTACCAATGGCCCGGCGGAAGATGAACGTCTTGTGCGTCCATTTTTTCCGTGACGACCGGAGCAACCAAGAAATCGCGGCCGAACAGGAATTCGTGGTCCTCGCCATAGAGCTGCTCGGCGGCGGGATATTCAAGAAAGATCGGCTCCATCATCGGAATGCCGGTGCGCGAGGTTTCCTCCATCGCGGTGTAAATATAAGGAAGCAGTTTGTAGCGCAGCTCGATGTAGCGTTTGCGGATCGCTTCCTGCTCGGGGCCGCTCGCCCACGGCTCGTGATCGGCGGTGCCCTTCGCGGCGTGATCGCGGTACATCGGATAGAACACGCCTAGCTCATACCAGCGTGTGAGAAGATCCGCGGGCGGAGAGCCGGCAAAACCGCCGACGTCCGCGCCAACCATGGAATAGCCGGAAAGGCCGAGGCTCATGATCTGCGGAACGCTCATTCCGATGTGGTTCCAGGTGGCGCTGTTGTCTCCGGTCCATGTGGCGGCATAGCGTTCGGCGCCCGCGTAGGCGGCGCGCGTAAGAACAAAGGGCCGCTCGTCTGGACGAAGCTTGAGAAGGCCGTCGTAGGTGGCGCGGGCGTTTTCCATGCCGTAGACATTGTGGATGGCGCGGTGATCGAGCGTGCTGCCGTCGTCGAGCCGGTGGACGTTGTCGAGCGGCATGGTTTTGGAAAGAGTCTGGAAAGTGGAGGGCTCATTCATGTCGTTCCAGAAGCCTGCCACGCCCATGCTAACGAAATTCTTGTAGAGACCGCCCCACCAGTCGCGCACGCGCGTGAGAGTAAAATCAGGAAAGGCACTGTCGCCGGGCCAGACTTTGCCGACATACACAGAGCCATCGTGGTTCTTGACGAAGAGATCGTTCTTTATTCCGGAATCGTAAGGGGCGTAGCCGTGGTCAGGATCCTTTTTGATGTGCAGGTCGGTGATGAGAACGGTGCGCATGCCCTGCGCGCGAAAATCTGCGATCATTTTTTCGAAATGGGGGAAATATTCGCGATTGACGGTGAAGGGAGCGTTGCCTTGCTGATAGTCGATGTCAAAATAGATGACGTCGGCGGGAATCTTTTTGTCGCGCAAGGTTTGAACGATCTCGCGGGCACGAGCTTCTGGATAGTAACTGTAGCGGCTCTGCTGATAGCCGAGGGACCAGAGCGGAGGAAGCGGAGTGCGGCCGACGAGCGCGGTGAATTGTTGAACGATTTTCTTGGGTTCCGGGCCGGCGATGAAGTAGTAGTTCAACTCGCCGCCCTCGGCGCCAAATGAAAGATAATCCGGCGATTCTTTTCCGAAGTCGAAACTGCTGCGGTAGGTGTTATCGAAAAAAACGCCGTAGGCCGCGCCTTTGTTAATGCCGACGAAAAACGGAATCGTTTTGTAGAGCGGATCGTCCGATTCCTGCCAGCCAAAAAAATCGGTGTTCCACATCGTATAAGCATGATTGCGGCGGTTCATTGGACCGGGCTTGTCGCCGAGGCCGTAATAATTTTCTTCGGCAGGCATGTGCTTCCAGGCGTGGATGTAGGTGCCGTTCCAAGCCATCGGCAAGGAGGGTTCATCCGCGAGAAGAACATTGCCCGCGGAATCCGCGAAGCTGATCAGCAGAGGCGCTTTCTTGACGATGACAACAACGCGGCCCGCCGTCATACGCAGCTCGGTCTTGCCGTCTTCGATATTGACCGCGGAAGGCACGGGAGATTCGATGACCGCCCAGGAAAAATCTTTCAGAAAAGAACCCTGCGGCGCGAGACGAACGCGAATGATGCCATCGCGAAAAAGCGTAATGCGTACTTTCGCAGGGCCGGCGGTCAGTTCGACGCCGTCTTGAAGCTTCTCTACGCGCTGAACGTTTCCGACATGCTGCCATCCGGCCGCAGCAGCGCTGCTGGCGCTGAACGCACAGGCCAGCATGCCAATGCTGGTCCATCTTGCAAGCCGTGACATGGTATTCCTCTCTTCGCGGCTTCGGTGGAAGAATCCCAGGCTAGAATACGCCTGTGCGCTGGGCGGCGCTCCTCGCATTGGTTATGCCGCTAGCCATTCCTCAAAAAAAGACGTGGCCTTTCCGCCTTCGATGCGGCGGCGAACGGCGTCCATGACGCGGCATTTTGCCGTCCCGTCAGATCCGTAAAAGGCCAGCCAATACGGCAGATGAATCTCAACTGGGATCCGCTCGACCTCCACTTTAAGGGCGCGCAGCTTGAAAAAACCTTGCTGGAAGAGCACGCGCAGGACTTTCATCCTGAGGAGCTCTTCCGCGGCATCCGGCTGCAAGCGTGGAACGAGTTGATTCCGCGTTTCAATCGTGATGAGTTCATTTTCCGCCGGAACGCGCGGAAACTCGAAAAGATCAAGCGCGCCGTGCACGGCATCCAGGGCAAAAAAACGCGTCTTGCGGGCGCGGCCTATCTCGTAACGCACCTTGTACATCCAAAACGGCACATAAGCGTCCGCAATCCGCTGCAAAGGGCCACTCCGAATCCTCCAATACGCCGCACTGAATACGCCCGCACGGAAGAAGCGGAGGGCTTCTTCCTGCGTGACGTTAGGCTTCAAGGATTGAATGGCCGTAACTCGCATCTGTGTCTCGTCCGCCGAGTCTGCTAACGGAAGTAAATCCACAAACCGATCACCGTCGCCAGCAGCAAAAGGCTAAAGAAAATGTTGATGCGACGTTCGGTTGGAGTTTCGTGGGCAGGCTTGCGCTGGGGGATGCCAACGGTGGAGGTTTCGATCTTGTCGTCCACGGTTGCAAACGTCAGTCCGGCAAGTTGCTTGCGGTCGGGCGCTTTGGTCATCAAGCTGACCGAGATCAGCACCAGCGAACAGACCACAAACATAAAAATCGCGTAGTGGAGGAAGTTCATGTCGATGATCCAGCGCGCGACGGGAGATTCGAACCGGCCGCCGGCGGCACGATCGGCAAGTTCAAGGACGAATCGCGTCGCGCCCAAAACAAAACCGGTCATAAGTGAGGAGATGGCCCCGGAGCCATTCAAGCGCGGCCACAAGATTCCCAGGACGAAGCAAGCAGAGATCGGCGGGCTGATATAAGCCTGCACGCTCTGCAAATAAATGTAGAGTTGGCTGCTGATGTAGTGAATGAAAGGGACCCAAAGCAAGCCAAGCACTACCATGAAACCTGTGGCAACGCGGCCGAAATTGACGAGCTGGCCTTCAGAGGCTTGCGGACGGATTTTTTTGTAAAAATCCAGCGTCACCAGTGTAGACGCGGAGTTAAACACCGAACTCATCGCGCCCATTACCGCGGCCAGCAGCGCAGCCATGACCAAGCCCACCAGCCCAGTCGGCAGCAGATTCAAAATAAGCGTCGGGTACGCGAAATCGGGCTTCTTCACCTGTTCGGGGAAAAGAGCGAAAGCGATGATGCCCGGCAGGACCAGCATGAACACCGGCAGTATCTTTAAGAAGCCTGCAAAAATGGTGCCTAATTTAGCATGGCCTTCATCGCGCGCGGAAAGCACGCGCTGCACGATCACCTGGTCCGTGCACCAATACCAAATACCGAGGATAGGCGCGCCAAAAAAGATGCCTGTCCACGGAAAATCCTTGTCGGTGGACGGCCTCATCATGTGGAAGTAACTGGCAGGCACCATGGTTCGCAAGTGCTCGAGACCGCCGACCCGGTGTAGACCGATGATTGTCAGAGCCACAGCGCCACAAATCAGGATCAGCGTCTGGACGGTGTCGGTATAGATAACCGCCGCGAGGCCGCCGGCCACGGTGTAAATTCCAGTGGCGATCACCAGAACGACCGCCGTCTTCCAAAGCGACCAGCCAGCTACTCGCTCCAGAACGACGCTCGCGGCATAGAGTTGCACAGAAATCTTGGTGAAGATGTAGGCTATGATCGAGATTGCCGCCAGGTACACGGCGCAATTGCGATTGAACCGCCGCTCCAAAAACTCCGGCATGGTGAACACGTTGGAGCGCAAATAGAAAGGGACGAACACCCAGCCGAGGACCAGCAGGATCAAACAAGCGAGCCACTCGAAATGGCCCACCGCTAATCCGGAGGAAGCGCCCGTCCCGGACAAACCGATGAAATGCTCGGTAGAAATATTCGAAACAAACAAAGATGCGCCAATAAAAAACCAGCCGATGTCCCGGCCCGCGAGGAAGTAGTCCTCGGAGGTTCGCTCTCTCCTCGAAAAATACATGCCGATGCCAAAGACGATTGCGAAGTAGATCCCGATAATCACGAGATCCAAGGTGGCTACGCTCTGGTGAGCAACCGTGACTTCCGATGCAAACAGCATCCGTTCCTCCTTGGCTTCCGCCGCACGAGCTCAGCGGAATCTGTAGCTCAATTGATCTTGCCTTCGCGAGAGCGCAGCGCACACCAACCCCCTGTTGACGAGCGCGCTTAGTACAGTGGAATCCCTGCCGCCCCTAGACTGAATTTCGGCGTGCGCAGTCTATACCAGCCTAAGTCAAGGCTCAATGGGTGTTTGGCTCCCCGAGGGCGCTTGCCAAGCCGGCCCGGGCGATGCGACAGAGGAGGCGGCTACCTCGATTTGCCGTGATCCGCGGATCAGGGTAAAAGAGAGTGTGGAGGAAAGAGGGGATATGACCAAGTTGCTGTTTTTCCTGATGTTCTTTACGACTGCACTGATGGCCGCGGATAGGTCTGTTTACGACTTCACTCTCAATTCGATCGACGGGCAGCCTGCGCCGCTCGCGTCCTATAAGGGAAAAATCGTCCTGCTGGTGAACGTCGCGAGCCGTTGCGGCTTCACTCCGCAGTATACGGCCCTCGAAGCGGTCTATGAGAAATACAAAGAGCAAGGCTTCGTGATTGTGGGCATTCCCGCAAACAATTTCGGCTCGCAGGAGCCGGGCACGAATCAAGAGATCAAGACTTTCTGCCAGACCAAATACAGCGTGACTTTCCCGATGATGTCGAAAGTTTCCGTGAAAGGTGATGACAAGACGCCGCTCTATCAATTTCTGACGGACAAAGCAGCCAATCCGCAGACGGGTGGCGAGATTCAGTGGAATTTCACGAAATTCCTAATCGGGCCGGATGGGCACGTGCTCGCGCGCTTCGAGCCGGCTGTTACGCCGGATTCGCCGGAAGTCACCGCGGCGATTGAGAAAGCAATCGCTCAAGCAAAAAAATAGCGGCAAGAAAGTTGCCGGAGATTCAAAAAGAAATAATGAGAGTGCAGCAGCCGTACGGCTACCGGCAAAGGCGCGGTTTCCTTATTGTTGCGCGCCGCCACTGGCGCGTTGACTTGCAAAAGCCCCATCATACGTTATGGCGATTGTCTCGCTGCAAAAGGTCAGTAAAGACTACCTCACCGATGGCCAACCGGTGCACGCGCTGGACAATGTCTCGCTCGAGGTAAGCCGGGGGGAATTCGTCGCTCTTGTCGGCCGCAGCGGCTGCGGAAAATCCACGCTGCTGAATCTCGCGGGCGCCATGGACTTCCCCACCGCCGGCCGCGTGGTGATCGACGGCGTCGAAACGTCTACACTGAACGACGCGGGCCTGACTACTGTGCGGCGCGAAAGAGTCGGATTCATTTTCCAGTCGTTTCAACTGCTCCACACGCTGACCGTTTTTGAAAACGTTGAGCTGCCTCTGCTTCTTGCCGGCAAGGGGAATACTCGCGAAGCCGCGCGCGAGCGTCTGGCGTCGGTTGAACTCGATGGCTTAGGCGACCGCTATCCGCATCAACTTTCCGGCGGACAGATGCAGCGCGTCGGCATCGCGCGCGCGCTGGTTCAATCACCCGCCATTCTTCTCGCCGACGAACCAACAGGAAATCTCGACACGCTAACGGGCAACGTCATTCTCGAGCTCTTGAAGCGGCTGACCCGCGAACGGAACACCGCCACGCTCATGGCTACACATAGTGCGGAAGCGGCTGCGCTCGCCGACGCCGTCGTGAACCTGCGCGACGGAAAAATAGAAGAGATCACCCGGCGCTGACATGGGACGCCTCTTCCTTTTCTATCGATTGATGCTTCGCCCGCTCCTGCAGGAGCCGGTGCGCGCCGTTTTGACTATTCTTGCTGTGACTCTCGGCGTTGCCGTGGTGCTGGCGATCGACCTCGCCGGAACGGCGGCGGCGGGTTCTTTCCGCGCATCGATGGAGACCCTCGCGGGCGACAACGATCTGGAAATTGTCGCTGCCGGCGGCGTGCCGGAAACAGTTATCGGAACCCTCGCGGCGCTTCCCTATTGCGTTCGTATTTCGCCGCGCATCGAGGATTCGGCCGTCGTTGCCGGCACGCAGCAAGCCATTCCTCTGATCGGCCTCGACCTGGTTGCGGAAAGCAGCTCAACGAGCAATGTGGCGAGTTCTGTGCCGAGCTCAAACGAATCGTTTGCGCCTGCCGAAGACGCGATGCATTTTTTGCAAAGCCCCGACAGTATTTGGGTCGGCGCAAGCCTCGGAAAAAAAACCGGCGATCACCTGCGCTTGCTGATCAACGATCAAGTCCGCGAATTCACAATCCGCGGCGTTTACCCGGATTCGAACGGGAGCGAATCTGCCATCGTGATGGACCTCGCGGCGGCACAGCGCGCGCTCAACCGCTTCGGCCGCGTCGACCGCATCCTGCTGAAGGTTCCGGAAGTTCCGAGTATCGAGGAGTGGCAGCAGCGCGTACGCACCGCGCTGCCAGTTGGCGTGGAAATCCGCGCCCAGGGCGCGGGCACCGAGGAAAATCGCCGCATGCTTGCCGCTTTCCGGTGGAACCTGCGGCTGCTCAGTTATATCGCGCTGATTGTCGGCGCTTTTCTGATCTACAACACGATTTCCGTTTCCGTCGTGCGCCGCCGCCCGGAAACTGGAATCATGCGCGCACTGGGCGCCAGCCGCGGCGCAGTGCTCGCGGCCTTCATGGGCGAAGCGGCTTTTTTCGGTTTGGCTGGCGCCGCGTTTGGCCTCCCGGTCGGCCGCGTCATGGCTTCAGGAGCAGTGAAGCTCATGGCCGCCACGGTCGAATCTCTTTATGTGAGCAGCCGTCCCGGATCCATCGAGTTGAGCGCGTGGTCCGTGGTGCTCGCCTTTGTAATCGGCGTCGGCGTCGCGATTGTCTCAGCATACTCGCCCGCGCGAGAAGCCTCACTCGTTTCGCCGGTGGAAGCCATGGCGCGCGGCAGGCGCGAGTATATGACGCGTATCCGCAAATCGCGCGATCTGTGGTTTGCGCTGGCGCTCGGCCTCGCAGCAGCGGTGGCGGCGCGGGTTCCTCCGATCGGAGGCAAACCTGTCTTCGGCTATTTCGCGGCGATCTTGCTTGTTGTCGCGTCAGCGCTGGCGATTCCAGCCTTCGCCGATGCAGTCATCTCCCGCAGCTCTCGGTGGCTCGGAAAAATCCTGGGCGTCGAAGCACTGCTCGCGTCGCAAAGCCTTTCGGCCTCACTTCGCCGCACGTCCGTCCTGGTTGGCGCGCTTTCCACCGCCATCGCGATGATGACTTCGGTCGGCATCATGGTTGGCAGTTTCCGCGAAACCGTTCTCATTTGGATGAACGACCGGCTTCCCGCCGATCTCTATCTGCGGCCAGCCGGTGCGCCTGCTCCCGATCGCCATCCAACGGTGTCGCTGGAACTGGCGGATAAAATCAGCAAGGTGCCCGGCGTTAGGGGAGTAGACCGGCTGCGCGCCTATGAAATCAGCTACAACGGATTGCCCGCGACACTAGCATCGGTGGACCTAAGCGCCCTGCGGTCGGATCACCGCTCGAATTTTTTCTCTGGCCGGCCAACCGAACAAGTCCTCGCTCAGATTCGAGATGCCGATGCCGTACTTGTCAGCGAACCATTCACCTACAAGCATCATGTGCGCGCGGGCGACAACATCACGCTTGCGCTGGGGGCCGCGCGTGCCTCCTTTCGCATCGTCGATGTTTATTACGACTACGGAAGCGAGCGCGGCACCATTCTGATGGATCGCCAAACCATGCTCCGTTATCTCCCCGATCCTCTGCCAACGAACCTGGCCATCTATGTCGCTCCGAATGCAATAACCGAAACTGTACGGGAGGAGATCACCCAAGCCGCCGCTGGCTATCGTGTGCTACTCGCTTCGAACCGGGATTTGCGCACCGAAGCGATCCGCATTTTCGACCGCACCTTCGCCATTACGTACGCACTGGAGGCCGTCGCAGTGATTGTTGCGGTGATGGGAGTCGCCGGTGCGCTGCTCGCTCTCGTGATCGACCGCCGCCGCGAACTCGGCCTGCTCCGTTTTCTCGGAGCATCCGCCGGCCAGGTGCGCAAGCAAATTCTTGTTGAGGCCGGTCTCCTTGGCCTGCTCGCAAATTTCGCGGGGCTCGCTTTGGGGTTCGCGCTTTCGCTTGTCCTCATCTATGTCATCAACAAGCAATCCTTCGGCTGGACGATTCGATTCCACTGGCCGGTCGCGGTTTTGCTGGGAGCCATCAGCGTGGTTTATTTAGCCACAGTGCTGGCCGGACTGTATCCCGCGCAAGTTGCCGTGCGGCTCAATCCGCTTGAGGCTGTCCATGAAGAGTAAGCTGGCCGCTCTGGCCGCCGCGCTCTTGCTTCTCAATCCGCTGGCCGCGCAATACCGCACGGCTTTGCCTGGCTATCGGTTCGAATTCCCTAGAGACTATTTCGATCACCCCGACTTTCAGACCGAATGGTGGTACTACACGGGGAATCTGAAATCCACAAACGGCCATCGCTACGGATTCGAGCTGACTTTTTTCCGCCAAGCGGTCAGCCGTGATCCTGCGCAAGCCTCAACCTGGGACGTAAGGGATATCTACCTCACGCATCTTGCACTGAGCGATCTGGATGGCCAAGAGTTTTATCACACGGAAAGAATGAATCGTGCCGGCCCTGGTATCGCCGGCGTGACGGCATCCAGCACGCGCATTTGGAACGGCAACTGGCAGATCCAATGGGAAGGCGCGGATCAAAAACTACAAGCTGTCGAAAAACAGTTTCAATTGCACCTGACTCTGCATCCGGAAAAGCCGCCTGTCATTCACGGAGAAAACGGCGTAAGTCAAAAATCGCAGGGAGCAGGTCACGCGTCTTACTACATTTCGCTGACACGACTGGCCGCGGTGGGAAAACTCGAATTAAATGGCGAAACCCTCGACGTCTCGGGGCTTGCGTGGATGGACCACGAATTCTTCACCCACCAATTGGAAGCCGACCAAGTTGGCTGGGACTGGCTGAGCCTGCAATTGGAAGACAAAACCGAACTAATGCTTTTTCGCATCCGGCGGAAAGATGGTTCGCTCGATCCATTTTCGGCGGGCACTTTTGTGGACGCACAGGGCAGATCCACGCATTTGCGAGCAGCTGACTTTATTTTGCGGCCGCTCGCCGAAAACTGGACGAGTCCCGCCACTCGTGCGAACTATCCCATCGCTTGGAAGATCGCAATCCCCAAATTAGAGATCGAGCTCGAAGCACGCACATCTCTGGCAGCGCAAGAGCTGGCTGGAAAGACATCACTCGCGCCCACGTATTGGGAGGGAGCCATCACGCTGGCAGGCCATCGCGGAGCGATGCCGCTCGCCGGCCTTGGCTATCTGGAAATGACCGGCTACGATCGAGCTGTGAAGGCTGCGCCCTGAGCACAGCCAAAAACAACTGGCAGCTCAAGCGAATTCGTTGCTTTTCGAAGGACGCGCCGTGCTGCCTCGCACAATGAGTTCTGGTTCAACCACAATTTCCTTCGGATAGGGCGCCTTCGCAGGTGCAGTGATACGCCGCAAAAGCGTTTCCGCGGCGATCATCCCCATCTCGCGCAGAGGCTGGCGAACGGTGGTCAAGGCGGGATTCTGGAACGCAGCGCTCTGAATGTCGTCGAAACCGACGACCGAAACATCTTCGGGCACGCGGCGGCCCGTTTCGCGCAGGGCTTGAATCGCTCCGATGGCGGAAATATCGTTAAAAGTAAAAAGCCCGGTAAAGGTTTCTCCCCTGGCAAGCAGCTTCTGAGTGACCTGATAACCCAGGAGCGGCGAAGACGATTCACCTTCGAGCTGACCAGTCAACTGCCCCTTAATCTCAACGCCAAATTTCTTGGCCGCCTCGCGTACCGCTTCCCAGCGCACTTCGGTATCAGAACTGAACGCCTGCCCTTTGATGAATGCCAAGCGCCGATGCCCCAGGTCAACAAGATGTTGCAGCGCGAGGCATGCCGCCCGCGCGTGATTCAGGACGATGTTCGTCACTCCCGGCACATCCCGGTGACCCGAAACAGCAACGCTCGGAACGTCCACTGATTCCGCAAGAACTGTGTCCACCACGATGAGGCCTTCCACCGCCCGCTGTTGCAGCAGCAACGGATATTCTTCAATGAGCTCCGCTCGGTGGCGATGGCTGACCACAAAATAAAAGTAGCCCTCTTGCAGCAGGTGGTCCTCGATACCGGACATGACCAAAGCCGCGTATCCCTCGCTGATCTCCGGAACGACCACACCGATAGTGAAGCTCCGCTGCTGCCGAAGCGATCTGGCGAGATGATTAGGCCTGTAATTCAGCTCCCGGGCGGCCGTGCGGATCAGCTCCTGGGTGCGATGCGGTATCGATTTTGCTGCGGGAGAACGGTTGATCACGAACGAGACGGCGGCCTGAGAAAGCCCGAGGTGCTCCGCGAGGGACTTCAGGCTTACGCCTGAGCTGGCAGATTTCAGTGCGCCAGAGGGACCCTTTGATTTTGGACGCGGCATAGATTTGGCCTGGGCTGGTAGTCTCCCATAAGGGACCAAGGGAGGACAAGGTCCAAGCCCGGGGTGCATGGAGCCGCGAGAAGCGCACGCTTCCTGCGCTTGTGAATCCTACTAAATCGGTTTACTATGCTCTTTCTGTCGGGGAGGGCAGGGCGTTCGGGCATTTGGTCCGGCTTGGAATTGCTAAAATTCCGTAAGAATAAGGATTTTGCTGGTTGCATGACCGGGAATTCAGTATCGTTCCCTGTTGCCAGCCGCGGTTTCGTACCATGTTCCTAATTTTCGTGCTTTATGAGGACGAGCAGTTCTACGTCCTGCAGCACCATCGGAGTTCTTGATCGTGTTCACCTCGCTGATTCGGTTCGCAATTGTGGCGTGTCTTGTGATTTGTTGCGAGGCCGCCACTGCGCAAGACGCCCCTCCCGCCGCATCGTCCGGTTTCTTGACAGCTCATCCGAACCTCCACGATCCCGCCACGGAACAAAAAATTAACGCTCTTCTCCGCAAAATGACGCTGGAAGAAAAGGTTGGCCAGCTGGTGCAGTATTCCGTTGGACAGCCCACCGGTCCCGGCACGGGCCGCACCGATTTCAACGACATGATCCAAAAAGGCGAGATCGGTGCGTTGTTTAACATCACGACTGCGCGGGAAGCGAACGCATTTCAACGCGTGGCAATGGAGAAATCCCGCCTGCAGATTCCTCTAATATTCGGTCTGGACATCATTCACGGGTATCGCACCGAATTCCCGATCCCGCTGGGCATGGCAGCCACTTGGGATCCTGAGCTTGTTCAACGGGCTGCGCGCGTGGCTGCTCGTGAAGCGACCGCAAGCGGAATCCGCTGGATGTTTTCCCCGATGATCGATATCGCGCGAGACGCGCGCTGGGGAAGAATGGCCGAAGGCTCGGGCGAGGATCCTTACCTGGTCTCGGCGATGGCGCGTGCCTATGTGCTCGGCTACCAGGGCGAACGTCTCAGTGCGCCGGACAGCGCCCTAGCCTGCCCTAAACATTTTGTTGGCTATGGCGCCGCCGAGGGCGGCCGGGACTACAACTCGGTTGAGATTTCCGAGCACACGCTTCGAGAATTCTACCTGCCTCCGTTTCACGCGGCCGTTGACGCGGGAGCTTCGACGATTATGACTGCATTCGATTCGCTGAACGGCGTGCCCACATCCGCGAACCCTTTCACGATCAAACAGATTTTGCGCAAGGAATGGGGATTTCAGGGACTCGTTGACAGCGACTGGACTTCCATTGCCGAACTTATTCCGCATGGCATCGCCAATGATCCGGCCACGGCCGCGCGAAAAGCCCTTCTGGCCGGCGTGGAAATGGATATGGTCAGCAGCTTCTACCACGACACGCTGGCGAATCTTGTACACTCCGGCGAGGTGCCCGAGGCGGCTGTGGACGAAGCGGTGCGCGACGCTCTGCGCGTCAAGTTTGCGCTGGGTCTGTTCGAACATCCGTACGCCGACGAAAAGCAGGAAGCAGGCACCATGCTCCAGCCGCAGAGCGTGGCGCTGGCGCGCGAGGCGGCAGAGCGTTCCTTCGTGCTTTTGAAAAATTCGCCCATTGCCGGCGGGGCACCTCTTCTTCCTTTTTCAAGCGATGCGAAGAACGTCGCTCTCATCGGTCCGCTCGCGGACGATGCCAGGGTTATGCTTGGTTCTTGGTCAGCGCAAGGCCGCCCGGAAGACGCCATCACCTTGCGTGCTTCGTTGACCGAGAAGCTGGGCGCAGATCATGTTCATTACGCAAAGGGGAGCGAAATAACCAAAGGCACCGACGAACAGCTGGCAGAAGCCGTGAAGATCGCGCAGGAGTCCGACGCTGTGATTCTCGCGCTGGGCGAGAATGCTTCGGAAATGACCGGTGAGGCTGCTTCGCGTGCGCATCTCGGATTGCCAGGCCGCCAGGAACAACTGCTCGAGACGATGGTTGGCACCGGAAAGCCTGTCGTCCTTGTTTTATTTAGCGGGCGGCCGCTCACGCTTCCCTGGGCGTTCGAGCATGTTCCGGCGGTTCTTGCCGCTTGGTTCCCCGGCGTGCAGGCCGGCCCTGCTCTCGTGCGGACGCTTTTTGGAGAATCAAATCCAAGCGGAAAACTTCCCGTCACTTGGCCGCGCGCCGTCGGTCAAGAGCCGTTATATTATAACGCGTTGAATACAGGACGCCCCGCAGGCGATGCCGACCTCACCAAGCCGCCGTGGGAAGGCTCGGTCAAATATATCTCGCGATATATCGATGAGCAGAACAGTCCGCAGTTTCCATTCGGCCACGGGCTCGCGTATACGAACTTCAGCTACGGACCAACGCAGGCAAGTTCGGCTCAAGCGAGCGCTGCAGCACTGAACAACGGCCTTCGCGAAGCGGAGAGGTCGTCGAATTCCGGGATTTCCGTCAGCGCCGACGTCACCAATACCGGCCCACGCGCCAGCGAGGAAACCGTTCAGCTGTATGTTCGATTGGAAGGCACGAGCACGGCACAGCCGATTCGCGCACTCAAGGGCTTTCAACACGTAAAACTTGCCGCTGGGCAAACACAGCATGTAACTTTCCATTTGGGGCCGGATGCCTTTGCACTTTGGGACGACCAAAATAAATATACCGTGGAGCCGGCGCGCGCAACGGTCTGGATCAGTCCGGACTCCGCACATGGCTCTGCTGCGATGATTGAAATTATGAAGTAAACGCGACGGAGCAAACGCCACGAAGCAAACGAGAGACCAAGAAATGACTCACCACCACTCGCATCCCCGCAGAGAAGTTATCAAGCTTGGCGGTCTCGGGCTTTTCTCTTGCTCGTTAGCGCCGCTGCTCAAGGCCCTCTCAATCTCACAAAAAACATTCGCAGAACCCGCTGGAACGCCTTATCAGGGAACCGACGAAAATCTACTAGACGAAATCCAGCGGACGACCTTCGACTTTTTCTGGTATGAAGCCAGCCCGAAAACGGGTCAGGTGAAAGACCGCGCGCTGGCAAACGGGAACGACAAGCGCGCCATGTCCAGCATCGCGGCCACGGGCTTTGGCCTGACGAGCCTATGCATCGGCGACCATCGCGGTTTCGGAAAGAGCGCCGACATTCTCGCGCGCGTCCGCAACACGCTGCGATTTCTCGCTAACGAGCTCCCGCACGAGCACGGTTTCTACTATCACTTCGTCCACATGGAGACCGGCCAGCGATGGGAGAAATGCGAACTTTCCTCGATCGACACTTCCCTGCTTCTTTGCGGTGTTCTTACCGCACGCCAGTATTTCGCCGACCAGGAAATCAAGGATCTCGCCACAAAAATCTACGAACGCGTCGACTGGCCTTGGATGCTCAATGCCGGCACGACTCTCTCGATGGGCTGGAAGCCCGAGTCGGGCTTCCTGGACGCCCGCTGGGAGCACTTTTGCGAACTGATGATGATCTATTTGCTGGGCATCGGCTCGCCGACACACAGTCTCCCCGCGGAGAGCTGGAAGGCCTGGACGCGACCGGTCATCAAATATCAAGGGCTCGAATACATTTCCGGCAACGACCCGATCTTCACGCACCAGTATTCGCATGCGTGGTTTGATTTCCGCAAGAAACGCGACGCCTACACGAACTATTTTGAGAACTCGATCAAGGCCACAAAAGCTCACAAACTTTTTTGCCTGTCGCTGCACGACAAATTTCCAGACTACAGCGAGAATTTGTGGGGCATCAGCGCATCCGACTACGAGAAAGGTTACACGGCGTGGGGCGGCCCGCCGCCGCAAGGCCCTATCGACGGCAGCATTGTGCCGTGCGCGACCGGCGGCTCGCTTCCCTTTCTGTACGACGATTGCATGCGCGTCCTTCGAAACATCCGCGGCCGCTACAAAGAAAAAGCCTGGGCGCGATACGGATTTGTCGATGCGTTCAATCCGCTGGATGGATGGTACGACCAGGATGTCCTCGGAATCGATCTGGGCATCACCATGCTCATGGCCGAAAATCACCGCAGCGGTTTCGTGTGGGACACCTTCATGAAAAACCCTGAAGCGCAATCCGCCATGCAAAAGGCCGGGTTCGAGCCAGCATAAACGCAAATAAAAAGCTGTCAACGAGGGGGAGAGTATTAGACCACTCGTTGACAGCTTCCTCGAACAGCTTACAGATTTAAGAGGCGCAGTCCGTTTCCGGACCGCGCCTCGGGGTGTTTGGGGTTAAAAGCTAAATCGCGCTCCCAGTGTGATGACGCGGGCGGAAAGAGCAGCCGTAATCGTGCCGAAGTTTGAGGCGGCAATGTTGTTCACGATGGCATTCGGGTTGAGATTCAAATTGTTGAATAGGTTGTAGGCGTCAATCCGAAGCTCAATCCTGGCGTTTTCGCCGAGTACCGGCGCTTTGGGCAGGCCAAAGGCTTTGGCCAGCGTTAGGTCCACGTCCTTATATCCAGGGAGGTTGAGCGAATTGCGCGCCACACGGGAGTACTGAGGAAGCGCGGTTCCGGAGGCCGTGCCCGTGAAGGTAACGTTAGTAAAATTTGGCGTCGAGAAATACGAGCCGCCACCCATGGGAAAGTTCGAGTTCGCGACAGTCTCGAAGGCGCTATTGCTCGTGCTGTTGCCCGCTCCGCCCAGGTAGGCGGCAGGGTACACCGTCCCGTAGCCGCATTGTCCGCAATAGAGGCTTTCGCCGCCGGGAATGTTCAACACAGGAGTCCAGGGGAATCCAGAGTGGATAGTGAAGATGCCGCTGAGGGACCAGCCGCCGGCGACCTTTTCCATCCAACTATTGCTGCCGTGGAAGAAGACCGGCTGCCACACCCCATAGATCTTGAACGCCTTGCCTACGTTGTAGTCGCAGCGCCCGTAATCCAGGCCGGTGTCGAACGGATAAGGCTGCACGGAATACGGCGCCGAGCTCGTGTCCATGCACTTCGACCAGGTGAATTGCGTGTCGGCCTGGAACTGCCGCGAGAACCGATGCTTTAGCTCAGCGAGCATGGCATTGTAATTACCCCGGCCCTTCACACTGTAGTAGTCACCGCCGCCAATCTGCGCGTTGAAGGGATCGCCTTGGGTTGCCGGGAGGGCTAGAAAGTTCTGGTTGAAGAAGATGTCGCGTGACAAGCTTCCTTCATATCCCAACGACGCTACAAAATCATGACCCAAATCATACTGGCTATCGAGCGAGTAGTGATAGGCCCGTGCGGTGGGCAGGGTGCTGGGGAAGACATCAACGCCAACGGAGCCGGTTGTTGGCAATCCATTCGCACCAAAACTCGATATCGTGTTCGGGTTCACTGGATAGCCGGCAAGATTGTGCACACCCGACGAAAGAGCATAGACAATGCCGCAGTTCGGCAGCGGCTGCGCACAACTCGAAGCGCTCGGGCTGCTCTGACTGAGATTCGGAAACTCGACCAGCCCCGGATTGCCGTTGATGCTGGACGAAACAGCGATTTCTTCGCCGTTATAGTTGAGGCCGAAACCGCCGCGGATTACCAAGCGGTTATTGAACCCGTGGCCAAAGAGCGAAGTCGGACTCCAGGCAAAACCAATCTCAGGTCCGAAATTGTCCTTTTGCGCATTCCAGGAATCGCCTTTCCGAACGACCAGGCCCGTCAAATAGTCCGCCCCGGCGCCGGGGATGGCGGTGAACATATTGCTCTCTTTCGAGTACAACGGGCCAAAGTAGGACCAGCGAAGCCCGATATTGACGGTCAGGTTGGGGCGAACTTTAAAATCATCCTGAATGAAGAAGCCCAGGATGTTTTCGCGCATGTCTTGCCGCTCAGTCGAGGGGGTCCCAGTGACAGGATTGAAGCCCCCGTTTTCTTCATGCGGCGCATCGTTCAGGAAGTCCCAAATATTAAAGAAGCGATACTGCGGCACGCCGCAACCCGCGCAGTCTTGCAGGTAAAAGAGGCGTGTGGCTTCGCCGCCAAACTTGATCGTGTGTCGTCCGTAAATCTTGGTGGCTACATCCTTGTAGCTATAAGTCCACTGGTTCAGAATGCTGCCGACGTTCGGGCCAAAGGAATTCACGCTTATGCTACCGGTCGTCTCAATGAAGTCTGTGGGAAATCCCACCGGAGACTGCGGGTTGGAGTTGATCTCGTTCCAGCGCCAGCCGGCGGCGTTGGCGCGCAATTCGTTGAGAAAGGTCGGCGAAAAGGTGTGATCCCAGATCAGGGAGAACGCATCATTGATCTGCGAATGGTGGAAGATATCGTAAGCGCGGTTCCCATTGAAGTTATCTCTGGACTGTGGCACCCAGTAGATGGCAAAGCCGATGCGGTCCTTTTGGGTGACATTCGCGTCGAGCCGGCCATTGTACTGGACGGCCGTAAATTTCGTCGGGTCGATAGTGTTGTAATTGGCGATGTCGGCCACTGTGCCCAGGGGGCTGCCGGCGGTTCCGCAGCCCGTGCCAGCGCCACCGCAGCCGGGGTTCTGGTTGCTAACCCAGCCCATATCCTGTGTACCCAAGGCCGTCGTAAGAGGCGTACCGACATTGAGGCCCCCTGGAACCTCCGCGCAGTTTGCAACGGGATTCTTAGCCGTAACGTGGGCTGCGTCGGTGAGACCGGCAGTTTGGCAGGTAGCGTTCGGATTCAGGGTTCCCACAACACCGTTGCCGGGGAAGGAAAGATACTTCGCGGCGATGCTTCCCGAAGGCGCCAAAGCGTCGAAAGCCGCAGTGTCGTACCAACCATTCCCTTGGATGTTCGAGAAGGGTTCGCGAACCGTCTCATAGTTGAAGAAGAAGAAGATTTTGTTCTTCCAAACCGGGCCGCCGACGCTCCCCCCGAGCTGTTCAAACTTATTGTTGTCACGCGTCACAGGATTGCCAGCGCCGTTGAAACTCTGATACGCGTTTAGGTTCGGCTGGTGCGTCGTGATAAAGAGACTGCCGTGGAAGTCGTTCGTGCCGCTCTTGGATATAATCTGAATCTGGGAGCCAGCGAAGCGGCCATCCTCGGCGTCATAGCTATTGGAGACTATTTTTACGCTATCGATCGAATCTTCAGACGGTGTGATGACCGTGGAACCCCCCCAGACAGCGCTGGTCGTGCTGATTCCGTCAATCGAAATGCCGTTGTCCCCCGTCTGTTGACCATTGGCATTGACCGGTGCACCGTTTTCGGTCTTGAAGATACCGTCCGCACCCCCGGACTGCCCTCCGCCTGTCTGATTCTGAGTACCGGGGAGGTTATAGTTGTCATTGCCGCTCGCCTGCGAGCCATCCGCGAAGGATCCGGGAGCCAATTCCGTCAGTTTGAGGACGTCGCGCCCAAACGAAGGCATGTGCTGGATCTGGTTGCTGGTTACGGTGCCGTTGACCGAAGCCGTCTCCGTATCCATCAGTGGAGTTGAATCGCCGCTCACTGTCACACTTTGCGTGACCTCTCCAAGCCCCAGCTGAACATTCACGGCGTTCGCTTGTTCCGGGATAATGCCTAAGTTCTCGAGTACCTTCTTCTGGAAGCCCGTCTTCTCCACGGTGAGGGAATATTTGCTGGGAGAAAGAGCGTTGAAGTTGTAAATTCCGCTCCCGTCCGTGGTGGCGGTCAGCGTTTGATTGGTATCTAGGTTCTTTAAGGTGACAGTCGCCCCAGATACTATGGAGCCTTGTGGATCCGTTACCACCCCCTGAATCGAAGCGCGGTACTGCCCGTGTGCAGAGCACAGGACAACAGTCATAGAAGCCAGCATTAGCAGCGCTCGCAGGAAAATCTTGGATACGTTCATGGCGAATCCTCCCCCCGAATTCTTGCCGATACGCCGTGCACCCGGAGCTAAATCGGTTAACTAATCGTTTTCGAAAGTATAATTATCCGTTTTTTGAATGTCAACGATTGTCGATCTCGATGCTTGCGGCCAGCCGAGCGGTGGCTCTTTTCCGACTATTTGATGTTCGTCGAAGAAAAAAAGGCGCTTCGAAAATTCCCACTTTCATCGAAAACCTGGCTGCCGGAATACGTGCGGACCTACTTCAGCGGGGGTAACTGGCGGGTCAGCTTCTTGAGGAACGGCGTCCAAACCTAGTCTTGGCGATTCGACCACGCATAATAGGGAATGAACGTCAGCGGGGACCACCGGCTTTTCGGGGGCGCCCCGCTGCACCTGGAACACAGTGCATCACCAGACCGGTTTCTCTCGTGGACAATTTTCGCTTGCAGAAGCACAAACGTTCCCCCGAGCAGCTTGCTCTGGACTCGGCCTGAACGTTATGCCCGTTGCAGTACGACACGGTGTGCGAGCCGGAAGCAGAATCGCGGGCGCCGTGCCACAAGAATAGTTCTCGGGATGGTTTTACCCACCCAGGTGGCCAAGCTGTACAATTTGCCGCAAATCGAAGGAGCCGGCCAACGAGTGGCGGTTCTTGAATTCAGGGGAGGCTTCGATCAATCGGTTATCGCCGACCACCTCACGCAAAATATTGGACTTTCAACACCTCTGGTCGTGAATGCAGTCTCTAAAAAGAGAAAATTTCGCCGCCCCGTTAAAGGTTTCAACGTAATGATGGCCGGTGCGGAATTCGCAGGTCTTGCCGCAGCTACAAACCTTTACAGCTTGTGCCTGTCGCTTTCCAGGTTGGACACGCAGCGACTTCACGGCTGCGATTGCAGCAATCGCTCTTTCTGCTCTTGCATTGAACGCAAAGTGTATGCGGTTTCCTCAGCCATTTTATCAGCCAGTTCCTTCATACCCTGGCTGATTTCGGGATTCGATAACTTGGCTTTGGCACAGAGTAAAGCAATCGCGGCATCAAATCCGTGAATATAAGCCAAGTGCGGGTCCGATTCGTAACTCTGAATCATTTTCGTCACGGCCCATCTCAGATTCAACATGTACTCATGCTGGAGAGAGTCATCCTTACTGAACATCTCTTCTACCTCAGTCACTCCGGAAGTGTGCGACGTCTCCACGTAAAAGCAAATGGTACTATCCAATTTCGTACACATTCGACCTTTGCGCGTAGTTCCGTCTGAATCATAAGAAGATTTTAATCAAGGTAACTTCTCGCATATGGCAGCTTGTCAGAGAGCTTTCGATTGGACGGCCTGTTTGAACCATCCACGGTCTCGCCCTAGGTGCTCCGATCTCGTATGGATATTGATAGGGGGGCGCAGGTAGAAGTAATCGTTGACTCCCATTATGCCGGGGATGATACTGGCCCTACCCTTCAGCAATTCGTTTCTCAGGCTGCCGCGTCGTCTCTCTCAGCTTTTAGGAACCGAATGTCCCACATGTTGTTTTCTGCCGTCCGACTGCGCGGGTGCGCGCGAGTTGCCTCGGTGTCAGAGGACGTTCGGGGACGATACATTGAAAATGAGAACCGGCAAAATTTACTCTGCGATAGCAATTGATTCAGCGAAACTGGCAAAAAGCGTATCGGCGTATTCTTTGTCCGGTCGCGAACTTGTTGATTTGCGTGATGAGCAGAGATCGGCCAGAAGCTCCCGGCAACCGGCAGACATCCTGCCAGTGTTCACGGCTTGCGAAGCTGCCAGCGGACCTCTCGGGGTCCTTCGGAGGCCGGCATGTACTTGAGATCGAGGCTGGGGCGAAAACATGACGCAAAGAAGATTCTCGTTGCCGACGATGACGCCCTCACGCGACGCCTTCTGGAAAAAACGTTGGAGCAGGCTGGTTATGAAGTTGTTGTCGCCGAGGACGGGCGCAAGGCTCTGGAGTGTCTGTCCAGCGCCGAAGGGCCGCGGTTGGCACTCTTGGATTGGCTCATGCCGGGGCTCAACGGGGTAGAAGTTTGCCGAGAGATACGCAGGCACTCGGAATATCCATATACGTACATTATTCTGCTTACTTCGAAATCTTCCAAGGTAGACGTCGTCACCGGTCTCGAAGCGGGCGCCGATGACTACATTACGAAGCCTTGCGATGCGGAAGAACTGAAAGCGCGCTTGCGCTCCGGCGAACGCATTCTGAAACTGGAAGACAAACTGACCTTCGATGCTCTTCACGACCCGCTCACCCAGCTGCCCAACCGTTCCTTTTTCCTGGAACGACTGATGCTGTGCGTCAGCTGGGGAATGCTCCATCCGGATTATAAATTTGCGGTGCTATCCATCGACATGGATCGATTCAAAGTCGTGAATGACAGTCTGGGCATCTCAGCGGGCGACTGGCTTTTAGTGCAAATCGCGGAACGGCTGCTCGGTTCCATTCGGCGGGATGATGCGATTTTGCGTACAGCGGAAGTGGGTAGAATGGCAGGTCGATTGGTGGAGGTTGGCCTAGTGGCAAGAGTGGGAGGCGATAAATTCACAATCTTGCTGGATAACATCCGGAACGCTAGCGAAGGCATTCGAGTGGCCGAACGAATCCAAAAAAGCATCCAAGCGCCCTTTGATATCGATGGACAAGCGGTATTCACCACGGCGAGTGTTGGCATTGCATTCAGCGGCACCGGCTATAGCGCGGCGGAAGACATGCTCGGCGATGCAAACACTGCAATGGCACGGGCCAAGACTCTTGGCAAGGCGCGATATGAAATGTGCGATCCATCGATGCACGCCACCGCGGCGGGTCGCTTCCGCCTGGAAACGGATCTTCGCCTTGCGACGGAAAAGCAGGAATTTCTCGTCCATTACCAGCCGATCGTGTCGTTGATCGATTTTCGCATCACCGGGTTCGAAGCGCTGGTGCGATGGCAGAGGCCAGGCTTTGGCCTGGTAATGCCAGGGGGGTTTATCTCGGCTGCTGAGGATACCGGCCTGATTCTATGGATTGGCGAGTGGATTTTGCAGGAAGCCTGCCGACAGATCTGCGTCTGGAACGCGCGATTTCCGGGCACGCCCCCGTTTACAATGGCCGTCAATATCTCTGCCATGCAGTTTGCGCAGGCCAATCTAGTCAGCCAAATCGCCCAAGTCTTGAGCGAGACCGGCCTTGCCCCTGAAGCCTTGAGGCTGGAACTTACTGAAAGCGTGACCATGCGGGACGAGGAGCGCACCACGCGAATTCTTAGTGAACTCAGAAACTTGGGGGTGCGTTTGTGCATCGATGACTTCGGAACCGGGTATTCGTCTCTGAGTTACTTGCGCCGATTTGCGCTGGATATCTTGAAAATCGACCGGTCTTTTGTAACTGACATGCTAATCAACAGCGAAAGCCATGAGATCGTAAGAACCATTCTTAGCCTTGGAAAAAACCTGCGTATGAAGGTCGTTGCGGAAGGCGTGGAGACTCTTGAACAGATGACCCTGCTGAGATCGCTTGGTTGTGAATTTGCCCAGGGTTATCTTTTCTCCAGGCCGCTGGACTCGGCCGCAGTGGAGCGAACTCTCGCGGAATCACAAGCGAACTCTTACACCTTGCCGCAGGAATCCGTGGTTAACCTCGCTGCACCTGTCAGGTGAGTGGCGGATGAGCATGTAGTCCGTTGGACACCTCGCGGCAAAGCTTTTTTTGACCGGGCGTAGGGCCGGTATAAGCTTAGAGTCCCTTCGAATAAAATCGGCACGCGGCTACAGGCTGCCCTCTTTCAGCCCTCGGGGCCGTGACCGGAATAGAACGCCCTTTCCAGCCAAGTGTGAGATGAAAACGAAGTCCCCAATCAGGGGCCAGCTGCAGCTCGCGTTCGGCTCTGCCGTTTTGGCCTTGCTCCTCGTGGGTGCAGTGTCCTATCGCAGCCTGGTCGAATCCAGGGAAAGCGACCGGTGGGTTCGGCACTCCCACGAGGTTCTAGAGAGCCTCCAGGATTTGCTCGCGGCGATGCATACCGTGGAATCGAACGCCCGGGGATATCTGTTGACTGGCGACGAATCTTTTCTCGATGCCTATCGCGCCGGCATAGCGAGGACGGAGAAGGACCAGACAGTTGTGCGCAACTTGACGGCGGACAACACCGCACAGCAGCGCAGGCTGGATGCTCTCGCAACGCTTGCCGTTCAGAAATTCAGGCTGGTAGAGAAAGTCCTCGGCTTGCAGCGTACAAATGGTCTGGAGGCCGCCACGGGTGCCATTCAGCAAGGTTCTGGCAAACAGCTCATGGATGACTTTCAAAAGGTTATTGGAGAGATGCAGGACGAAGAGTTGCGATTATTGGCGCTGCGTGAGGCAGACGCCAAGCGCCGCTTGGCCCAAACCAAAATAGTCTTAATCGTGGGAACCCTCTTGGGTCTGTTGATCACCAGCGTTGCCGGCTGGAGCGTCCAGCGCGATAACTCCGCACGCGCCCAAGCCGAGGAAGCCATGCGCGAAGGCGAAGAGCGCTTTAGAACCTTGGCGAACAACATTCCCCAATTGGCATGGATGGCCGATGAGAAGGGCTACACCTTTTGGTACAACGATCGATGGTTTGATTACACAGGCACAACTCTCGAGGAGATGGCGGGCTGGGGCTGGCAAAAAGTGCACGATCCAAACCATGTAAAGCGAGTTGTTGAAAAGATCAGCCGATGTTTCCAGACCGGTGAAGTTTGGGACGACACCTTTCCCCTCCGCGGCCGAGATGGCAAGTATCGCCTGTTCCTCTCCCGGGCCGTTCCCATCCGCGATCCGAACGGAAGGATTTTGCGCTGGTTTGGGACGAATACCGATATCAGCGAGAGCAAGGATTCCGGGGCAAAGTATCGAGGTCTGTTGGAGGCGGCGCCCGATGCCATGGTAGTGGTGGATCAAGGCGGAGAAATCGTGCTGCTAAATGTCCAAGCGGAAAAACAGTTCGGATACAGCCGAGACGAACTTCTTGGTCAGAAGGTCAAGAACATCATTCCGGAAGGTTTCGCCGAACGGCTGATCGCCGACGGTACGCGAAGCGCTGCGGAAGCGCTGGCGCAACAGATCGGCACAG
>Ga0210395_10000146_pt1 | contig 55625 bp, 56 predicted proteins | sample IncBWH4OmetaG_FD_150861 | JGI IMG/M metagenome (GOLD analysis project Ga0210395, IMG submission 150861) | Forest soil microbial communities from Barre Woods Harvard Forest LTER site, Petersham, Massachusetts, United States - Inc-BW-H-4-O ...
GCTGAAGTGCTCGAACATATACCAGACAGATCCCCAGTCGGCGCCGCGGGACCGGCTGAACGCGTAGAACCGGCCCCACCCCGCCGTCGCGACAATCGCGATCGGCAGGTTGACTACGAGCCAGGCGATCACCCCGGCGGCCAGCGTCCGGCAGAGCTCGCGGATCTTCCCTGTGCGCAGGCAGAGCAGCAGCAGCGCGGCGAAGAACAGCAGCGGATAGAACTTCGTCGCCACGCCGAGGCCGAGCAGCGCCCCGGCGAGCCACTCCCGGCGCGCCGCCCACGCGGCGATGCCGCCGGCGGTGAGCGCCATCGCGAGCAGATCCCAGTTGATGAACGCGGCCAGGATCAGCGCCGGCGACAGCGCTGTCATCAGGGTGGCCCTGAGCTGCCCGTCACCCTCCCGGCCAGCCGCGTACCCCGTCGCGAGCACGCCGGCGACCAGGCAGACCGCGAGCAGCACGACAGTCACGTAGTAGAAGTCCCTGCCGCGCGAGAACGGGTCGCTGACCGAGTGCACCAGCCAGCCCGCCAGCTGCATCATCGCGCCGATGAGCACCGGGTATTCCACCGGATGCCCCGAGTAAGGCACCTGTCCCGAGGACAGTCCCTCGTTGTAGTACAGCGGATAGATGTCGGTGTAGCAGGCGTGCTGGAACTGCCCGGTATAGCTGTTCCACGCCCCGCCTGAGCTGCACGGCAGCTTCTGCGCGTAACCGAGAACCGCGGCCACGGCCGACGCCGCCACGCCTGCACCGACAAATGCCGGAGTTCGCACTGTTCCCCGCCCGGTCCCCGCCGCTACCCGGGGCTACCCGGGCGGCGGCGCTTGCGACGCCGCGACACGCGAGCCCATAGCAGGGAACCCGGCAGCACGGAAAGGATGCCGCCGAGGGCCAGCCCCGCCTGGGCACCGCCGACCGTCGCCGCGCCGCCAAAGCCGGGAGGAGGTGTTTGCGTGGCGGTCGCACTGTTGCTCGGCGTCGCTGTCGAGGTGGCCGTGGAAGTCGCCGGCGGGGTCTGCGTCTGCGTCGGCGTCGGCGGCCCGGTGGGGAACGTCTGCGTGGCCGTCGGAGTCGGGGACTGGGTCGGGCCGTGGCCGTGACCGTGGCCAGGCGGCTGCGTCGGGCAGTTGAAGATGAAGTGCCCCTGCGTGCAGTTTTGGTTGTGCGGCTTCTTCTTCGGTGGCTTCTTCTTCGGCAGGTTGCCTACCTGGTTCCACTTGGCGCCGGTGAACACCGGCGACTGGAACGGTTCGGCCGGCAGCTTCAGGAACACGTTCTGCGCGAACGTGTTCCAGATCCGGGCCGGCCAGTATCCACCGAACCCACCGCCTACGTTCCCGCCGAGTCCGTTCAGCGTCTCGGTCGTCGTCGGGGCCTGGCTCTCGGTGAAGATGCCCACGGCAAGCGCGTACTGCGGGATGGCGCCGATGAAGAACGCGGACAGCGCGCTGTTGGTGGTACCGGTCTTGCCGATGATCGGCCGACCGTCGCTCATCGCCGCGGCGGTACCGGTCCCGTCTACGGTGGTGGCCTCCATCGCGTACTGCACCTGCGAGTCCAGCGCGGGGCTGAGCACCACCTGGGTGCTGACAATGCCGTGCTGCACAGGACCGCCGGGCGCCTGATACCAGTCGACGACATGGGCCGAGTGGTGGGTGCCGTTGTCGTCGATCGTGGCCAGCATCGAGTCCTGCTCGTTGACCGTGAGCGGGGCGATGCCGAGCGCCATGCCGACCTCATGCTCATAGGTGGCCAGGCCAGACCCGCCGTCCTTATATGGCTCCAGGTTCACGCCCATCTCTCCCGCCACCTGCACGATTTGCGGGGTGCCGACCCGGTGCGTGAGGTCGGCGAAGGCGGTGTTGGAGCTCTGGGCGAGCGCGTTCTGGACGTTCATCGGTCCGAAGACCACGTTCCCGTCGTTGGGAATCTCGTAGGCGCCAGGCTCGGCCTTGGCCGCGGACCGGGCCGACAGCATCATCTGGTAGGGCGGCTGGTCCTGCGGGACCCACAGCGGGCTGAAGCCGTTCAGGATGCTGGTCTTGACGTTCATGCCCTCGCTCACGGCGGTCGCCAGCACGAACGGCTTGAACGACGACCCGACCTGTTCCCTGGCGTAAACCGCGGTGTTGTCGTCGCAGTGATACTTGAGGCACTGCGACTTGGACATGTTCTGGCCGCGGCCCGGGTACATGGCCACTATGGCCCCGGTCGCCGGGTTCTGCAGCTCGGCGCCGACAAGCGCGTACGGCGGCAGCGCGCCGCCGTCTTGCTTCATCAGCGTCTCGTTCTGGTCCACGGCACTGTACAGCTGAACTTCCATCGGCCGGCTGATCGTTGTGACGATCTTGTACCCACCGGTCTCCAACTGGGCCAGCGACAGCTTTTCGACTCCCTCGAGCTCGTTGGCGACCACGTTCATGATGTACGGGGCCCACGGGTCGTTGCTGCTCGAGGTTCCCTGCTGCTGCGTACCCGAGTCGGTGAGCATCTTCGGGAACTTCTCGCCGTTAGCCGCCGCCGGAGACAGCTTTCCCATCTTCACCATGCCGTCGAGCACGTAGTGCCAGCGGTTGATCAGCTCGGGCCGGTACTGCGGCTGCCAGTAGTTGCTCGGCTGCTGGATGATCGCCGCGATGACCGCCGCTTGCGCGACGGTCAGCTTCGACACCGGCACCCCGAAGTACGTCTGCGACGCGGCCGCCACACCGTAAGCGTTGTCCCCCAGGTCGATCGTGTTCATGAAGTTGGTGAGAATCCACTGCTTGGACTTCTCTTTTGAGATCTTAATCGCGACGAAGGCTTCTTTGATCTTCCGGCCTAGCGTCTGCTGGGTACCGATGCCCGCGTAGTACTGCCTGACGAACTCCTGGGTGATGGTCGAACCTCCGGACAGCGAGCCGCCGCTGCCGGTGAGGTCGTCCCAGGCGGCCCGCAAGATACCGGTCGGAGAGATGCCGCCCTCCGTCATGAAGCTACGGTCTTCCGCCGCCATCACCGCGTCGTCCATCACCGCCGGGATCTGGTTCCAGTTAAGGATCTGCCGGTCAAAGATGGCGAAGGTGCCGATGGGGGTCTTGCCGTCGCTGTAGTACACCGTCGAGTTCTGGTACGTGTCCGCGACCAGTTCCTGCGTCGGGAGCTGCGTGGAGTGGTACTCGTACTCGTAGGCCCCGATGAGCAGCAGGAAGAAGAGCACGAACGCCGAGCCGACGACAGCGGCCGCCTTCTTCCATGTCCAGTGCCGCCACCAGCGGCCCTTCATCTTGGCTCGACCGCGGCCGCCGGGACCGCCGGGACCCGCGCCGCGCCCGCCGCGCCCCGGGCCACGACGTCCTGGCCCGCCCGGGCCTCCTGGCCCGGGCGCCCCGGGCGGCCCGGGCGGGCCGTACCCGCTGCCCGGACCGTTGCCGTAGGCGGCCGTCGGGTCAGCGCCGCCGTAGTATCCCTGGCCGCCGGGCGGCCCGTAGCTAGCCGCCGCCCCGAACTCAGCTCCCGCTCCCGCGCCGTAGTCCGCCCGCGTCGCGTCGCCAGGCGTGGCGTCCCTGTCGGCCCCGCGCGAGCCGGCGCCGCTGCCCGGGGAGTTCTGCCAGCCCTTGTCGTCGGCCCAGTAGCTATAGCCGCCGTCGCCTCGCGGGCCGTTGCCGTCGGTACGGACCGCGCCGTTCAGTCCGGTCTCGTAGTCCGAGTCGATGCCCGAGTCGCGCCAGAAACCGTCGTCCCCCCAGCCTTCCGGCTCGGGGTACTTCCCGGCTTTCCCGTTCCCGGGCTTGCCGTTCCCGCGCGCGTAGCCGCCGCGAGAGCCATCACCGTTCCGGCCTGCGCTGTGTCTGCCCGTCTCCCGCGCCCCGGAACCTCCAGCGCCGGCACCTCGCCCGCCGCCAAGGTACTCGTTAGCTCCCCGCCCTCCAGCGGGCCGATTCGGCCCGTCAAAGTCGTTGCTACTCACACGTCCCTCGCTGTGGCTGTGAGCGGGCCCGCAGGCCCGCTCCTGGCTGGGATGTCGTCAGGCCCGATCAGGCACGCGCATCGAGACGGCGAGCGACCCGGCCCGCCGAACCCACACGTTACACGCTGCCGTGAACCGTCCTGGCTCGTTCGGCAATTGCCTCCTTGTGACGTAACCGGAGCGTCCGCGCCACGTCACAGGCTGCTTCAGCTACTGGCCGCTCCGTGCGCGGCGCCCGCGGCGCGCGGGCGGCTCGCCAGTGCCGAGCACGTACGACGTAGCGAGGTGGTTCCAGCCACAACTTTGACAGACCTCGACGACGTAGACCCTGAATTCCCCGTATTCCGCTGCCATCTCCGTCAACTCGGGTCCTCGCTTGACCCGCCCCGCGTACTGACCGAGTTCGTCCCCGTACACATAGGTAACGTGCGTGAGCTTGGTCTTGCGGCAGATCGGGCAGCCGACGTCGGTCGTCTCGCCGTGGAATTTGGCCGCGCGCAACAGGTACGGGTGCGCGTCGCAGACATCGGCGACCGTCGTGTGGCCCGCGTACACCGACGCCAGTGTCGCGCGCCGGGCAAGCCCGTAGTCCACAACGGATCGCCGTGATGCCATGTCCCACAGGGTACGTCGGAAAGCCCCGCCAAGCCGAGCCTGCGGCACAGTCCGGGGCTCGCTCAGCGCGACCGGTTGCCGGATCAGACACCGTTGCGTATGCTGTGACCGTTCGACTCGATATATCGAACCGAGATATCGGCAAGAGATATCGACTTGATACACCTAACCATAACCGCCGGGGGGATGCCGTGGGCCGTAACCGGACAGGCGTACTGGAATTCGCGGTGCTCGGGTTGCTGCACCGGGCGCCGATGCACGGCTACGAGCTCAGCAAGCAGCTGAATGTGCTGCTCGGCACGTTCCGAGCGCTGTCCTACGGGACCTTGTATCCCTGCCTGAACAAGCTGTACGCCGAGGGCCTCATCGCCAAAGAAGACGACGCGGCCGCGGCAGAAGCACGGCAAGCGGCGCGGGCGGCTTCGCCCGCGCGAGCGGGCCGGGCCGGCCGGTCGAAGATCGTCTACCGGCTGACCGCCGAGGGCAAGGAGCGGTTCCAGGACCTGCTCGCCGATTCGGGTCCCGCCGCCTGGGAAGACGACGAGTTCGGCGTGCACTTCGCATTCTTCGGCCAGACCAGGGCCGACATCCGGCTGCGGATCCTCGAAGGCCGTCGGAGCCGACTCGAAGACCGGATGGAAGGGGTGCGGGCGGCCCTCGCGCGCACCAGGGAGCGGGTCGACAGCTACACCCTTGAGCTTCAGCGTCACGGCCTTGAGTCGGTGGAGCGCGAGGTGCGGTGGCTCAACGAGCTGATCGCCTCCGAACGGCAGTCAGAGGCCGGCTGGTCTCCGCCAACAGGAAAAACCAGCAGCGCCGCGAGCGGACCCTACCCGCCCGCGGACCAGACCGACATGGATCGCGAAAGCGAGAAGGAGTCATCCTGATGGGTACAGTGCGCGTCGCCATCGTGGGGGTGGGCAACTGCGCGAGCTCGCTCGTCCAGGGCCTTGAGTATTACAAGGACGCCGACGATGCAGTTCGCGTGCCAGGCCTCATGCATGTGCGGTTTGGCGACTATCACGTGTCTGACATCGAGGTGGTCGCCGCCTTCGACGTGGACGCTAAGAAGGTTGGCCGCGACGTCGCGGAGGCGATCTACGCCAGCGAGAACAACACGATCAAATTCGCCGAGGTGCCGCCGACCGGCGTGCTCGTGCAGCGCGGACCGACATTCGACGGGCTCGGCGAGTACTACAGGGAGATCATCACCGAGTCCGACGAGCCAGCCGTTGACGTGGTGGCGGCGCTGCGTGAGGCCCGCGCAGACGTTCTGGTGAGCTACCTGCCGGTGGGCTCGGAGCAGGCGGACCGGTTCTACGCGCAATGCGCGATCGACGCCAAGGTCGCGTTCGTCAACGCGCTCCCCGTGTTCATCGCCTCCGACCCGGTGTGGGCGGCCAAGTTCGCTAAGGCGGGCGTCCCGATCGTGGGCGACGACATCAAGTCGCAGGTCGGCGCCACGATCACGCACCGCGTGCTGGCCAAGCTGTTCGAGGACCGCGGGGTCGAGCTGATGCGTACCTACCAGCTCAACTTCGGCGGCAACATGGACTTCATGAACATGCTGGAGCGCAGCCGCCTGATGTCGAAGAAGATCTCCAAGACCCAGGCCGTGACCTCCCAGGTGCCGCACGAGATGGAGAAGGCAGCCGTGCACATCGGTCCGTCCGACCACGTGCCGTGGCTGGACGACAGGAAGTTCGCCTACGTTCGGCTTGAGGGCAGGTCCTTCGGCGACGTCCCGCTCAACCTTGAGTACAAGCTCGAGGTCTGGGACTCGCCGAACTCGGCCGGCGTCATCATCGACGCGCTCCGCGCCGCGAAGATCGCCAAGGACCGCGGCATCGGCGGACCGGTGATCTCGGCGAGCTCCTACTTCATGAAGTCGCCGCCCGAGCAGTTCGGCGACGACGTGTGCCACGACCTGGTAGAGAAGTTCATCGCGGGCGAAGTCGAGCGCTAACCAGCGCCAACGCGCTAATCGCGGGCCGGCCAACGGCGTCCGGCCCGCGATTACTTTTGTCCGGACTTAGCTGGCGGCCGGCAAGCTCCCGTAGCGTCCGGCACTAAGCTAAGCAGGTGTCCGAAGGGGCGGAACGAGATGGCACGGTGCCCGGTAGCGCAGGGGACGCCGTAACCGCTGGCGCGCCGGAGCGCGGGTCCTCATACATCGCCGACCTCAGGGTCGTGCTCGCGGAACGGGACTTCCGCAAGCTGTTCGCCTGCCGGCTCGTCTCGCAGACGGGTGACGGCGTTTTCAACGCCGGCTTCGCCGCCTATGCGTTCTTCGACGCGCAGTCGTTTCCCAACCCGGCCCGCGCGGTATACGCGTTCACCGTGCTCTACCTGCCGTACTCGCTGATCGGCCCGTTCGCGGGGGTCTTCATCGACCGCTGGTCGCGGCGGCAGATCATCGTGTGGGGGGCGCTGATCCGGGCCGCGATGGTGGGGGTGACCGGCTTCGTCGTGCTGAGCGGGCAGACCGGCTGGCCGCTGTACGTGTGCGCGCTCGCCGTGCTCGGCGTCAACAGATTCTTCCTGTCCGCCGTCAGCGCGGGCACGCCGCACGTGGTGCAAAACGACAAGCTGGTGATGGCGAACGCGGTCGCGCCGACCACCGGCACGATCCTCGGGTTCGTCGGCGGCGTGGTCGGCCTCGGCGTCCACTTCGCGACGGGCGGCGGGCTGGCCGGCTCGGCGGCCACGCTGTGGTTCGGCGGCGTCTGCTACGTGGCCGCGTCGTTCCTCGGCATGCGCATGTCCCGGGACCTGCTCGGTCCGCGCCGGGGCACAGGCGACGATCCGGCGCCCGCCACAGCGGGCGTCTGGTCCGACCTGATGGACGTCGCGCGCGGCCTGGTCGCCGGGCTCAAGCATCTCGGCAAGCGCAAGAAGGCCGCCTACGCGCTGGGCGCGGTCACCGTGCACCGGGCGCTGTACGGGACGCTGCTGGTCGCTGCGCTGCTGCTGTACAGGAACTACTTCTACCACGGCAGCAACGGGAACAACGCGCTCGGCCACGCGACGCTGCTCGTGATTACCTCGGCGATCGGGTTCGGGCTGGCGGCCGTGGTCACGCCGCAGGGCGTCAAGCGCGTCGGCAAAGACGGCTGGATCACCACCTGGCTGGTCGTCGGCGCGATCGTCACGGTCGTTTTGGGCCCGACGTTCAACCAGGTCGCCTTCCTGATCCTCGGGTTCATGATGGGCCTGTCCGCCCAGTGCGTGAAGATCTGCGTGGACACGACCGTGCAGCAGGAGATCGACGACGCGTACATGGGCCGCGTCTTCTCGATCTACGACATGCTGTACAACGTCGCCTACGTCGTCGGCCCGGCGATCGCCGTGCCGTTCATACCGGACACCGGCAAGTCCTATGGGCTCGTGCTCGTGGTCGGCGCCCTGTACCTGGCGGCGGGCCTCGCGTACGGCGCGCTCACTCTGACGAAGACGCCGACGGGAGGATCCCCTCACGCCGCGCCCACCGCAGCAACTCGGCAGTGACCCGTTCCCGGCCTAGTTCGCCCTCTTCGAGCCGCAACTCGAGCAGGTAGTTCCACGCCTGGCCGACCAGCGGCCCCGGCCGCAGGCCGAGCAGCGCCATGATCTCCACGCCGTCGAGCTCGGGCCTGATCTTGTCCAGCTCCTCCTTCTCGCGCAGCACCTCGATGCGCTCCTCGAGCGCGTCGTAGGCGGCGGCGAGCCTGGCGGCCTTGCGGGCGTTCCGCGTTGTGCAGTCCGCCCTGGTCAGCGCGTGCAACCTGGTCAGCAGCGGCCCCGCGTCACGCACATACCTGCGGACCGCGGAATCCGTCCACTCGCCGTCGCCGTAGCCGTGGAATCGCAGGTGCAGCTCGACGAGCCGGGACACCTCGGCGACCACTTCCTTGCCGAACCTCAGCTCGCTCAGCCGCTTGCGCGCCATCTTCGCGCCTACTACCTCGTGGTGGTGGAAGGCCACCTTCCCGCCTGGCAGCAGGGTCCTGGTCTTCGGCTTGCCTATGTCGTGCAAGATCGCGGCGAGCCGCAGCACCAGGTCGCCGGACAGCCCGTATCTCGGCTCGAGGTCGATCGCCTGCCGCAGCACGACGAGGCTGTGCTCGTATACGTCCTTGTGCCGGTGGTGCTCGTCGACTTCCATCCGCAGCGCGGACACCTCGGGCAGCACCTGATCGGCGACTCCCGTGCGGACCAGCAGGTCGATCCCCGCGGCCGGATCTGGCGTCAGCATCAGCTTGGTCAGCTCGTCGGTGATCCGCTCGGCGGAAACGATCGACAGCCGGTCGGCCTGTGCCCGCATCGCGTCCTGCACCTCGTCGACGACCCGGAACCCCAGCCCGGCGGCGAACCTGGCGGCGCGCAGGATCCGCAGCGGGTCGTCGGAAAACGAGTCTTCCGGCCGGCCTGGCGTGCGGATCACGCCTTCCCCCAGCGCCGCCAGCCCGCCGAACGGGTCGACGAGCTCGTAGGACGGCAGCCGCGAGGCCATCGCGTTGATCGTGAAGTCGCGGCGGGCGAGATCCTCCTCAAGCGACGTGCCGTAGCTCACTTCTGGCTTGCGCGAGCGCGGCCCGTACCGCTCACTGCGGTAGGTGGTGATCTCGAAAACGGTGTCGCCCTTGCGCAGGCCGATCGTGCCGAAATCGATCCCCACCGTCCACGTCTTGTCCGCCCAGTTCCTGGTGAGCTCGAGCACCCGCTCGGGAACCGCGTCGGTGGTCAGGTCCAGGTCTCCCGGTTGGCGGCCAAGGAAGACGTCCCGCACCGGTCCACCGACGAGCGCCAGTTCGTGTCCGGCGCGCGCGAAAAGCTCGCCGAGCACGGCCGCGGATGGCGTGAGCGTACGCAGCAGCGCCGCCGCCGCCTTACGCTGGTCAGGCCGCATTGGGGCGATGGAGGTGGAGTCTGACACGGGCATCGAGGCTAACTAGCCCAATCCTTTCCAGCGAACGGCAATAGCATGCGAAGCGTGCGCACTGTCGGTCGTACCCTGATTGCTTGCTTCCTTGCTCTGGCCGGACCACTTCTCGCCGTACCGGCGATTGCGGCCCATGCCCAGGCAGCGGTAGCGCTCAACCAGTCATCCGGAACGGACGGTGCTTCCCCGCGCCAGCTCACCATCTCTATCGACGCGGTGAACCCCAGCTACGCGACTTCGACTTCGACCGTCACCGTGAGCGGGACGCTAACCAACGATACCGGCTCGCCCTTGCCGGGCATCCAGGTGCAGCTGCTTTCCGCGCAGCAATGGTTCACCACCCGGGCGGACATGGACAGCTACGCGGCGGGAAACAACCTGGGCTACATATTTCCGCAACCCGAGTTCGATGCCACCTATGCGCTGCGCGGCACCTTGCACAGCGGCGCGACCGTGCGCTGGTCCGCGTCGTTCAGCGCCGCGGCGGCGGGCTACAGCACCTTCGGCGTGTACCCGCTCGCCGCGCAGGCCGAGTATGCGGACGGCACCCCCATCACCGCCGACCGCACCTTCCTGCCGTTCTGGCCGGGCAAGGGCAGCGCGGATGCGCTCAACACCTCATGGATCTGGCCGCTGATCGATCAGCCACGGCGGGATCCGTGCCCGCAGACGCTAGCCACGAACTCGCTCGTCGGTAGCCTGAGTTCCGGGGGCCGGCTCAGCACGCTGCTTACCGTGGGTCAGCAATGGGCGCGGCGGGATCACCTGACCTGGGCCGTGGACCCGGCGGTGCTCTCCGATGCGGAAGTGATGACCCATAACTACGCGGTGGGCGGTGACGCCACCTGCACCGGTTCGCCGCACAAACCGGCCAGCAAGGCGGCCGCGAACTGGCTTACCGAGTTGAGCACCGGCACGGTGAACGACCCGATGTTCCTTACCCCGTACGCCGACGTCGACGTCTCGGCGCTGAGCCATGCCGGGCTCGATAACGACCTGAAGTCCGCCTACCATCTCGGCGAGACGGTGGCCCGCCAGATACTGTCCCGTCCGTTCGGGATAGACGGGGAGAGCAGTGGCGACGACGGGGCACCCGCGATCGCCTGGCCAGCCGACGGGGTCGCGGACGCGAGCGTGCTCGCCAGCCTCGCCAGCGACGGCCGCATTTCCTCTGTCGTGCTGAACAGCAGCCAGCTGCCCTCCACGGACGCCCCCTACGACAACGCCCTCGCGAAGACCACCACGCTGAGCGGGGGCTCGATGCCGGTGCTGCTTGCCGACTCCGAGCTGACCGGGGTCATCGGCTCGGCCCCGGCCGGTTCGTCGGCTGGCGCGCAATTCACCGCCGAGCAGGATTTCCTTGCGCAGACCGCGATGATCTCCGCGGAGGCCCCTTTCTACAAGACCACGCGCGCCCTCGTGATCGCGCCGCCGCGGAACTGGGACCCGTCAGCGGCCGAGGCCTCCCGGTTGCTCGCGCTGACCGACTCGGCGCCGTGGCTGCGCAAGGTCCCGTTGTCCACCCAGACCATCGCCGCGGGCAAGCTGACGGCGCACAAGTCGCTGCCCGCCTACCGGATCGGGCCCGACGAGCTGAGCAGCGGCTACCTGGATCAGGTGCGGACCGTCGACTCGAACCTGGCGCTCTACGAGGACCTGATCTCCCATCCGTCACTCGACCTGCAGGAAACCCTCGAGGAGGCGACCGTCGCCACCGAGTCGACGGCCTGGCGCGGCGCGGGCGCGGCCACCGGCAGCCTGGCGCTCCAAAAACTCGGGACCTACCTGAACGACGGCACGCACTCGGTGCGGATCCTGACAGGGACGAAGCTGCTGCTGGCCGGTGAATCCGGGCCGGCACCGGTATCGGTGCAGAACACTGGGCTGTTGCCGGTTCAGGTCAGGCTCGTAGCGATACCGGAGAGCACCCAGCTCTCGGTCGGGAACATCAACGAAGTGATCACGGTGCTGCCCAACAAGACGGCCCCCGTGCGGATGACGGTGCATTCCTCGGGCATCGGGACCACGGTGCTCCAGCTACAGTTGGAGACAAAGCACGAGTTGCCGATGACCTGGACCGCGCAGTCGCTGAGCGTCGAGGTCACCCGGTACGGGCGGGCTCTCCTCGTGCTCATCGGCGCGGCGCTGGGCGTTCTCGTGCTGGCGTCGGTGGCGCGGTGGGTCCACCGACGGCGGAGTGAGCGCACCGCAGACGGCAGATCTGGAGGCAGCGGATGACCAGGCCGACACGGCCCGGCGAGCCTCCTTCGCCCGACGATTACTCGCGTGAGCGCCCCGAAGAGGATGGTGTTCCTCCTCCCCCACCCGGCCGCCCCAGGTTCACGCCGCATTCGGACACGCCGCCGCCAAGGCAGGCCGGTGCGCAGTCGCAGCCGGGGGCACATCCCTACGCTCCGCCCCCGCCCCCCTTGCCCCCGCACCCCTCGCCCCCACTTCCCCCGCAGACACCTCAGTTCTCAGCTGCGCCTCAGCGACAGCAGGCGCCTCAGCCCACGTTTACTCCGCACAAGGACGAACCTCGGTCCGGGCAGCGGCGGGCGGGCGATCCCCCGAGCCGACGGCAGGGCGCTCGACACCGCGGCGAGGACAGGCCAGGTCCCTCGTTTACCCCGCGCGAGGGGTACCTGCCGCCACCGGACGCCACGCTGCGAGCGGCTTATCCGCCGCCGACGGCGATCCTGCCGTCACCGCCCGGGTATCCGCAGCAAAGCTATCCGCAGCCTTATGACTTCCCTGAGGCGCCACCGCGCGCGGCGCCGCCCAGGCGCAGGGCGCCTGACGGCAGCAGGGCGCCGGGCGGGGACAACCGCACCAGGATCCTCCAGGTTCCCGGCCCGGTCCCCGACGTCCCGGGCACCGGGCCGCAGGTGGCCATCGACACCCGGCCGAACCTGACTCGCTCCAGCCAGGTGATGGCCCTGGGCACCCTCGCCTCGCGGCTTACCGGCTTCCTGCGCACGTTCGTGTTCGTCGCCGCGCTCGGCACGGGCACGCTCGCTAACGCGTACAACAACTCCAACAACCTGCCGAACACGGTCTACTACCTCATGCTCGGCGGGATCTTCACGAGCGTTGTGGTTCCGCTGCTCGTCAAGGCGGCCAAGGAAAACCCGGACCGGGGCGAGTCGTACGCCGAGCGGATCTTCACGCTCGGCGTTGTCGCGCTGCTCAGCGTCACGGTCATCGCAACCGCCCTGGCGGCGCCGCTGGTGGACCTGTACGCGGGAAACATCAACGGGCCACCCGGCAGCGCGGGGGCCGCCGAGCACCACCTGATGGTGATCTTCGCGTACTTCTTCATCCCGCAGATCTTCTTTTACGGGATGGACTCGCTGCTCGGCGCGATCCTGAATACCAAGGGCCGGTTCGGCGCGAACATGTGGACGCCGGTGATCAACAACGTGGTGGTCATCGCCGTCGGCGGGCTCTTCATCGTCACCGTGGGGCTGCACAAGTCGCCGCAGACCATCTCCCCGGCAGGTGTCAAGCTGCTTGGCATCGGCACCACGCTGGGCATCTTGATCCAGTCGATCGCCCTGTTCCCCGTGATGCGCCGGGCCGGGTTCAGCATGCGGCTGCGGTGGGACCTGCGTCGTGCGGAGATCTCCGAGATCGGCATGATGGCCGGCTGGATGGTGTTCTACGTCGCCTCCCAGGCAGCGGGCAACCTGATCGTGCAGCGCGTGGCGAACGCGGCCTCGGCGAATGCGCCAAACCAGGGGTACTCCGCCTATTCCTACGCGTGGCAGCTGTTCCAGTTGCCGTACGCGGTCGTCGGGATCTCCGTGATCAGCGCGTTGCTGCCGCGGATGAGCAGCCACGCTACCGACCGCCGCTACTCGCTGGTCCGTGAGGACTTCTCGACCGGTGTCCGGCTGGCGTCGGTCATCGTCGTGCCCGCGGCTGTCTTTCTTGGCGTGCTCGGCGCCCCGCTGTGCGAGTTCCTCTTTTCTTTCGGAAGCAGCTCAGCTTTGGACGGCCGGTACATCGGCGAGGTGTTCGCTGTGTTCGCGCTTGGGCTCGTCCCGTTCATGCTCACCCAGCTCCAGTTGCGGGTGTTCTATTCGTTCCACGAGAACCGCACCCCCGCCATCATCGGCATGGTGATGCTCGTGGTCGGCGTGATCGGCGACCTGGTCGCACTGAACGTGCTCCCGTCGCGGCAGGTGGTGATCGGGCTGGCGCTGGCCTACGACCTGATGACCCTGGCCGGCGCGGTACTCGCCTGGCCGCTGCTGCTGCGGCGCATCGGGAGCCTGGATGGCTGGCGCATCACCCGCAACCTGGTCCGCATGGTCCTCGCGACGCTGCCCGGCCTGGTGTTCGCCTTGGTTACGATGGCTGTCGTCGGCTCCGCGCTACACTCCGGACGGCTGTATGGCCTGGTGAGCACGGTCATCGGCGGCGGCGGCGCGCTGCTGCTCTATGCTTTCTGTGCGAAGTTGCTAGGAATTGACGAGTTCCGATATCTTGTACGTTCCGTCGCCGGGCGCTTCGGACGGTTATGTAACAAAACAGCGTCAATGTGATTGCAGTGCGATCGGCAGGGGATGACGGGCGGATGACCGGTTCTGGAACAACCGCGACACGCGAGCGAACTCACGTGCGTACTCGCCGTTCGGGTGTGAGACATTGAAGTGTTCGCGTATAACGGGGAGGCGACCCGACCCGAAGCGGTGGCAGGTTGCCTAATCCGGGCTGAGGCCGGACATTAGCATTGAGAGATATCCGCGGCGGGACCCGCAAGGTCATCGTGGACACCGGGGCTGGAAGGAGGCCGAGAGCGGCCCACTCTTGGCGCTGACGTATGAGCACGTACACTTCTGAACCCGGAACCCGGCTCGCCGGGCGATACCGGCTTGTGGACCAGGTCGCTGCCGGCGGCGGCTGGACCATGTGGAAGGCCATGGACGAGACGCTCGCCCGTCCGGTCTCCGTGCTGACGTTCGCGCCAGGCTTCCCGCGAATCGGTCAAGTCGTGACCGCCGCCCGGGCCGCCAGTCGGCTCACCGACTCCAGGCTCGCGCAGGTGTTCGACGTCGAGGACGGCGGCGAGCAGGCGTACGTGGTGCTCGAGTGGGTGGGCGGCGAGACGCTTGCCGATCTGGTCGGCGACGGCCCCCTCGACCAGGCCCGGGCGTGTGCCCTCGTGGCCGAAGCAGCCCGGGCGCTGGCCGGAGCGCACGCCGCTGGGCAGGCGCACCTGCGGCTCACGCCTGAGTCGGTGCGCTGGACGCACAGCAGCGGCGTGAAGATCACTGGCCTCGGCATCGACGCCGCGCTGGCCGGAGCGAGCCTGACCGGGTCGGCCGCGAGCGACCCCGCGATCACCGACACTCGTGACCTAGCCGCGCTCCTGTACGCGGCGCTGACCGGCTACTGGCCCGGTGAGTCGCAAACCGGGCTGCCGCAGGCGCCGGTATCGGACGGCGTCGCCTGTACACCGCGGCAGGTCACCGCGGACGTGTCGCCCGCCGTCGATGGCGTAGTGAGCCGGGCGCTGCTGCAGCGGACGGGCAGGCACGGACCGCCGATCGAGTCTCCCGCTGAGTTCGCCGACGCTCTCGCCAGCGTGGCGCCGCCCGTGCCGCTGCCTGACCCGGCGCCCGCCATGCCGAGCGGTACCCTCGAGCAGCGGTACGACCGCACCCGCGACGACGGCTACGGCGGCTATCCGCCGAACCCCAACGATCCTGGCACCTGGGCGCTCCCCGATCGAGGCCGGGGCGGCGGCGGCTCCTACCAGCGCGGCTATCAAACGCAGGAACGCAGCGCCGCGAGCCGCGCGGTGATCAGCGTGGTGATCGTGCTCGTGCTCGCCGCGGTGGCCGCGACCGCCTGGGTCATCAGCACCAGCTTGCACAAATCCACCAGCAGCAACGGCAACCAGGCGACCAAGACGCCGCGGACGAGCGCGAGCTCCCCCGCTGCTGCCGGGTCGACGGTGCTCAAGCCGGTTGGCGACAGCACTTTCAACATTCTCGGCTCGCCACCCGGCAACACCGAGGACCCCGAGTCGGCAGGGCTGGCGATCGACAACAGCCTCAGCACCGCCTGGGCTACCTCCTACTACTTCCAGGCCAATTTCGGCGGCCTGAAGTCAGGCACCGGGCTCCTCATCGACATGGGCCGCGAGGTCAGGCTGAACCAGGTGACCGTGCTGTTCGGCTCGCAGTGCTGCACCACCGCGCAGATCTATCTCGGCAACTCCAACGCAATGACCCGGACCGCCCTGAGCAACTTCACCAAGGTGGCGCCGGCAGCGACGTCGACCGGACAACACGTCTACACGATCAACTCCTCGGCTCCTGGTCGCTACGTTCTGATCTGGCTGACCGGAAACCTGCCGCCCATGCAAGGGCAGTCGGGCAAGTACCAGGCACTGATCTACAACGTCGTTATCCGCGGGAACGCCGTCTCCGGCGCGGCGTGACGGCGGGTCACGCCGATGGCCGGGGGCGAGCCCTCTGACGCCGAGTTGCTCCAGCGCCATGTGGCCGGAGACCCCGAGGCGTTCGGGATGCTCTTCGCACGGCACAAGGACCGGCTGTGGGCAGTTGCGCTGCGCACCGTGTGCGATCCGGAGGACGCGGCCGACGCGCTGCAGGAAGCCATGATCTCGGCCTTCCGGCGGGCCGCGGACTTCCGCGGCGACTCCGCCGTGACAACGTGGCTGCACCGCATTGTCGTAAACGCCTCCCTCGACCGGCTGCGCCGCAGGCAGACACGCAGTGTCAGCTGGTCGGGTGACCCGGAGGCGCTCGACGCGCTCGCCGCCCAGGCCGCCCGCGGCGGGGCGGCTCCGGGCGGCTCACCGTCCAGCGGAATAGCCGCCCAGGCGCCGGGCACCGCCTCCCTCGACTCCGCGGAGGCCGTCGAGACCAGGCTGGACGTCGACGCCGCGCTACGCACGCTGCCCGCCGAACAGCGCGCGGCGCTTGTCCTCGTCGACATGCTCGGCTATTCGGTCGCCGACGCGGCCGAGATCCTCAGCGTTTCCCCTGGCACGGTGAAGAGCCGGTGCGCGCGCGGCAGGTCGCGACTGCTCCCATATCTTTCGCATCTGCGCACTAATTCCGCCCGCGGAGGGAACCGGCCAGGTGCCGCCAGCGTCTCATCTGAGCAGGAAGGAGGCGTATGAGCGGGCAACGGCACCCCGATACGGAGACACTCGCGAGCTTGCGGGCCGGGCTTGTCGGTGGTCTGCACGGCAGGCGACTCGCGGCGCATGTCGCCCGCTGTGCGCGCTGTGCCGCGACGGGCGACGAGCTCGCCGCGGTCAGCTCCCTCCTGGCTGCCACGCCCACCCCTCCGCTGCCAGCGAGCTTCGAACAGCGAATAAGCGCCGCGCTTGCCGCCGAGCGTGCACTTACGGCTGGCTCGAGCGAAGAGACGGCTACAGGTCCGGCCGCACCGGGTCAAGCCGGTGCCGATCCGGGCATCGCAGGGGAACACGCCGGAGCGCGGGTCCCGGCAGGGCGGCCGAAGGCTGCTCCGTCCCGGCGCCGTGGACCCGCGCTCCGGTTGCGGCCCGCCATGGCGTTCGTCCCGCTGGTCCTCGTCGTGCTGGCAGGCTTCGGCTACCTGCTGAGCACGATAGGCGGGCCGGGCACCAGCTCCTCGAGCTCGCAGGCCTTCTCGACGGCCTCGCCAGGAGCGGCTACCGCGGCGGGGCAGGCGGCGCCTAATCGCCCGGCAACGTTCGTGGTCACCGCAAGCGGCCTGAACTATCTGCCGAGCACGCTCGGCTCCCAGGTCAGGCTGGTGATGGCCGCCCAATACAGCAGCAGCTCTGGCCAGCAGTCAATGGCCCCTTCCGCGAGCGGCAGCGCGTCGCAACACTCATTTGCCGCGGGGTCGGTGACGACGATCCCGTCCGCATTCGGCGCCCCCAACTCGGCGCTCAACGGCTGCGTGCTGCGCGTGACCGGAGGCGTGCAGCCCAGCCTCGTGGACAAGGCCACCTACCAGGGCCAGCCCGCCTACGTAATCGCCGTGCCCGCCCGGGCCTGGGTGGTCGAGCGAGGCTGCACCGCGAGTCACCCGGCGATTATCACGACAGTGACGCTGACCGCGACGCGATAGCGTGCCTCTTCGGGAATCTCCGCGCCCTAGTATCGGTTGAGCGGGTTGCAAGTCTTGAGAGAGGCGCTTTGACAGTGACCGACGTACGTGACGTCATCATCATTGGTTCTGGTCCGGCGGGGTACACGGCTGCGATCTACGCGGCCAGGGCGAAGCTGAACCCACTCGTTTTTGAGGGATCAGTGACCGCCGGCGGCGCGCTGATGCAGACCACCGACGTGGAGAACTACCCAGGCTTCCCCGACGGCATTATCGGGCCGGAGCTCATGGACGGGTTCCGCAAGCAGGCGGAACGGTTCGGTGCTGAACTGGTGTCCGATGACGTGGTGGCGGTCGATCTCACCGCGGTGCCGAAGGTGGTGCGGACCGAAACGGACACGTACCTGGCGCAGGCAGTGATCATCGCCAGCGGTTCGAAGTACAAGGAACTCGGCGTCCCCGGCGAGAAGGAGTACGCCGGGCATGGCGTGTCCTGGTGTGCCACCTGCGACGGGTTCTTCTTCAGGGAGAAGGACATCGCGGTGATTGGCGGCGGTGACTCCGCGCTCGAAGAGGCGACGTTCCTCACCCGGTTCGCCAACTCGGTCACCCTTGTGCACCGTCGCGACCAACTGCGGGCCTCCAAGATCATGCAGGACCGGGCGATGTCCAACCCGAAGATCAAGTTCCTCTGGGACAGCGAAGTCGCCGAGATGCTCGGCGACAAGAAGCTGACCGGGCTGCGGATCAAGAACGTACGGACCGGCGATGAGCAGGTGCTGCCGGTGACCGGCGTGTTCGTCGCGATCGGGCACTCGCCGCGCAGCGAGCTATTCGACGGCCAGCTCGCCATCGACCCCGACGGCTACCTGCTGGTGGACCAGCCGTTCACGGCGACCGCGATCGACGGCGTTTTCGCCTGCGGTGACGTCGTGGACAGGACCTACCGGCAGGCCGTTACCGCGGCCGGCACCGGCTGCTCGGCGGCGATCGACGCCGAGCGGTGGCTGGCGGCGCACGAGTCTTAAGCCAGCACGTGGCATGAGGGCATAGCGACAAAACAACACGGAAGGTGTGATCAGGATGGGTGCGACCAAGGTCGTGACCGACGCGACGTTTGACACGGAGGTCTTGCAGAGCAGCAAGCCTGTGATCGTGGACTACTGGGCCGAATGGTGCGGACCCTGCCGGATGGTCGCCCCAGTTCTCGAAGAGATCGCCGGCGAGTACGCCGACAAGATCGAGGTAGTCAAGCTGAACATCGACCAGAACCCTAAGGTCGCTCAGCGCTACCAGATCATGGCCATCCCGACCATGAGCGTCTTCCAGAACGGCGAAGTCGTCAAGCAGATAGTGGGCGCCAAGCCCAAGGCAGCCCTGCTCAAGGAACTCGCCGAGTTCATCTAACCCCCAGCGCCAAGCAGAAGCGGCGGGCCGAGCAACTTGCTCCGCCCGCCGCTTCCGTTTTGGCGGCGTCCCACCCGGGCGGCCGTCAGCCTCCGCGGCAACCCGCCCCGCGCCGCGCGCACCCGCGGCTCCCCGCATGGCACGGCGCGCAGCGCGTCCCCCGACGGGAGTAACCCGCGAGGCGGCCGCGCCTAGGGAGCAGGAATGCGGCTGCCGGTGACGGGGGCGGGCGCGACCGAGGCCCGCACCCCGTCGCCGCGGGGTCCTGGCAGTCACATCAGCCTCTAGTTTTGACTTCGCACACCGAGTGACCATTTCGACGGTGCATATATACTGATATTTCCGATATGTTCTGGTCACAAGGTGAGCTAAGTGGGCGCGGCGCGCGGCGCGGCGCGGCATGCGGCGCAAGTCCTAGGCGCGACGTCAACCGATTCTGAAACAACCCGTATCGCCGCTGGGGACACACATAAAGCGAAACTATTTCCCGGGGGTGACGCGGGATACGGTGCGCGGCCTATGAACGCGGCAAGCTGGTCGGCCGGGTTCGCGGCCCGGCGGGGTCGGCTGCTGTTCGGTCCGGACCCGCGCCAGCGGAGGTAAACGGTTTGGACTAACGTGGATCGCTTTCCATGGCGGGTCATGGAAAGTGATCCACGTTCATGGAATTAGGTCGGCGGACCCGTCCGATCAGGCGCCGCTTACTACCGCTGGACGCAGGACGCGCTCTGGTGTCATCGAGCCCAGCAGTCGCTCTAGGGCAACCTCGACGTCCTCACGCCATGTCAGTGCGGTCCGCAGTTCCATCCGGAGCCTCGGGTGCCGGTGATGCGGCCGGACGGTCTTGAAGCCGACCGCGAGCAGGTAGTCGACCGGCAGCATACAGGCTGGGGCGGTCCACTGCTTGTCGCCGAACGCCTCGATCGCCCTGACCCCGCGGCGCGACAGATCTTTGGCCATGCCCTGGATAAGCATCCGGCCCAGTCCGCCCCCGGTGAATTCGCTGAGCACTCGCGCCGTCATAAGCAGCACCGCGTCCGCGCTGACCGGGCTGGTGGGAAATGCGACGGATCGAGGCACATAGAGCGGCGGTGCGAAGAGCACATAAGCGGCGGGCACGCCGTCGACATAAAGGATCTTTCCGCAGCTTCCCCACTCAAGCAGTACCGAAGAGATCCAGGACTCCTTTTCCAGCCCCGGATCCGATGCCTCGGCGCGTGCTTTGCTCACGGGGTCAAGCTCCCAGAAAACGCACGAACGGCAGCTTGGCGGAAGGTCACTCAGATTATCAAGAGTGATGTTGGCAAGACGGCGTGACATCGGCGTTCCGTTCCCCGATCAAGATCTGCGCTGCGTGCCCCGCGCTGTACCCCTATTCTGGCATGGTACCTCGCCGATGGGAGGCAAAGCGGTGGCCCCTGATCTACCTCAGTCCCCGAATTCTGGCGCCGGATCGCGAATTGACCCGTATATAGGACATTATGCCGGACGGGCTCGCGGGATGGTCGCTTCGGAAATTCGCGCGCTGTTCGCGGTGGCCGCGAGGCCAGAGATCGTGTCGCTGGCCGGCGGCTCCCCGTTCGTGTCGGCGCTGCCACTGGGTGCCGTAGGCGACATGGTCGGCGGGCTCATAGCAAGCCGGGGACAGGACGTCCTCCAGTACTGCACCGCCCAAGGCGACCCGGTGCTGCGCGAGCAGATCTGCGAAGTGATGTCGCTCGAAGGTGTCGCGGCGCACCCGGATGAGGTCGTGGTCACGGTCGGCTCGCAGCAGGCCCTTGACTTGATCACGAGGGTCTTCGTTGACCCCGGCGACGTGATCTTGGCCGAGGCCCCGACCTATGTGGGTGCCCTCGGTGCCTTCGCCGCCTATCAGGCAGACGTCGTCCACGTGACCATGGATGAGTCGGGGATCATTCCCGAGGCGCTGGTGGCAGCTATCAGCCGGGTATCGGCGCAGGGTCGCAGGATCAAGTTCCTGTATACGGTTCCCAGCTTCCACAACCCGGCAGGCGTCACCATGGCCGCCACCCGCCGCGTGGAGGTGCTGCGCATCTGCGAACAGGCCGGGATCCTAGTCGTGGAAGACAACCCGTACGGGCTGCTCGGGTTCGAGGGCGACCCGGTGCGACCGCTGCGCGCGCATGCCAGGGATGGCGTGGTCTACCTTGGCAGCTTCTCCAAGACGATCGCGGCTGGCCTGCGGGTGGGCTGGGCGGTCGCCCCGCCGGGGATCCGGGACAAGCTCGTGCTCGCCGCGGAGTCGGCGGTGCTCTGTCCGGCGAGCTTCGCTCAGCTCACAGTCAGGGAGTACCTGGCCACTCAGCCGTGGCGGGAGCAGATTAAGGCATTCCGCGAGCTTTATCGCGAGCGCAGGGACGCGATGCTTAACGCGCTCGCCGCGACGATGCCGCCGGGATGTGGATGGACCAAACCGGGCGGCGGCTTTTTCGTATGGCTGCGGATGCCGGAGGGGATCGACTCCAAAGCGATGCTGCCGCGAGCCGTGTCCTCCCGCGTCGCTTACGTCCCGGGGACCGGGTTTTACGCCGACGGATCGGGGTCGGCGTACGCCCGGCTGAGCTACTCGCTACCCGATCCGGCCCAGATCACCGAGGGCGTGCGGCGGCTAGCCGGCGTGATCGGCGTGGAACTCACGCTCCGGGCAGAGTTCGGGCCGGTACTGCGCCGCGATGGGTGAACTCGACTACGTCGTCGTGCTGGCGGGCGGCCTGTCCCCGGAGCGTGAGATCTCGCTCCGGTCCGGCGAGCAGGTGCGCGACGCGCTGTCCGAGGCCGGCGTGCAAGCGATCCTCGCGGACGCCGACGCCGGACTGCTGGATCGGCTGCGCTCCGATCCGCCGACCGCTGTCTTCCCGGTGATCCACGGTGCCCCCGGAGAAGATGGTTCCATCAGGGAGGTCCTGGGGCTGCTCGGCGTTCCTTACGTCGGCTCACTGCCAACCGCCTGCCGGATGGCCTTCGACAAGCCGACCGCCAAGGTTCTCGCCGCCGCGGCGGGCTTGCGCACCCCGGCGTCGGTGACGCTGCCGCGCGAGACGTTTCACGACCTTGGCGCTGCTGCCCTCATCGAGCTGATCATCGACCAGCTCGGCGTACCGCTGTTCGTCAAGCCTTCCCGCGGCGGGTCCGCACTCGGTGCCTCGGCCGCGCACACCGCGGCGGACCTAGCAGCCGCCATCGTCGGCTGCTTCGGATACGGGGACACGGCGCTGGTGGAGCGCCTCGTGTCGGGAACCGAGGTAGCGGTCGGGGTCGTCGACCTTGGGGACGGGCCCCAGGCGCTGCCGCCGGTTGAGATCCTGGCACCGGGCGGAACCTATGACTACGCCGCTCGATACACGGCGGGCCAGACGGAGTTTTACACACCGGCCAGGTTGCCTGTGGAGACGGCGGCCGAGGCCGCCCGCGTGGCGGTCGCCGTGCACACGGCGCTCGGCCTGCGCGACATCTCCCGCACCGACCTGATCGTGGATGCCACGGGTGCGGTGCACTTCCTGGAGGTCAACGTGGCACCGGGCATGACGAGCACGAGCACACTCCCGATGGCCATGCGAGCGGCGGACATCGACCTTGGGGCCTGCTGCGCTACCTTGCTCGACCGCGCCGCGAACCGCACCGATCCGCCGCGCCGCTGAGAGGCCGGCGACTGAAATAGGCTCGCTGCCATGACGAAAAGCTTTGGCAGCGACAATCACGCCGGGACGCACCCGGCGGTCATGTACGCCATCATGGAGGCGAACACCGGTGATGCCGTCGCTTACGGGGCGGACCCGTGGACCCAACGCGCTACCGCGGAGCTTCTGCGGCTTTCCGGAGCCGCGGGCGAGGTGTTCCTGGTCCTCAACGGCAGTGGCGCGAACGTGCTGGGTCTGGGCCTGCTGCTCGACCGGCACGAGGCGGTCATCTGCGCCGAGTCAGCGCACATCAACTCCGACGAGTGCGGCTCGGCCGAACGGATACTTGGGACCAAGCTGCTCACCGTCCCAGCGGCTACGGGGAAGCTGACACCCGAACTGATCGCCACGCGGCTGGCGGGGCGGGGCGACGAGCATTTCGCCCAACCGGGCGTGGTGGCCGTCACCCAGTCGACTGAGTTCGGTACCTGCTATTCGCTGGCCGAGCTACGGAAGATCCACGACTTCTGCGCCGCCAACGGGTTGCGTGTTTACATGGACGGCGCTCGCCTCGCCAACGCGGCGGCTTACCTGGGTTGCACGCTCGCGGACCTCGCCGAGCACGCCGACGTCCTCAGCTTCGGCGGCACGAAGAACGGCGCGCTGGGTGTGGAGGCGGTCATCGTCATGCGCCCCGGTGATGCGGCCAACGCGCCTTTCCTGCGCAAGCAGCACATGCAGCTGTCATCGAAGATGCGGTTCCTCGCGGCACAGTTCATCGCGCTGCTCGAGGACGACCTGTGGCTGAGCAACGCCGGGCATGCCAACGCGATGGCCGCCCGGCTGGCGGCGGGCCTCACCGATGTTCCTGGTGTTGAGGTCGTGTATCCCGTGGAGGCCGATGCGGTCTTCGCTCGGCTGGACAAGCGTCACATCGCCGAGTTGCAGCGGGACTGGTTCTTCCATGTACGGGATGATTCCGATTCGCTGGTTCGATGGATGACCGCCTTTGACACGTCGGAGAGCGATGTCGACGCGTTCCTCGCGGATATTCGCCGGGTTGCCGGGGCGGGGACAGGGGGCGGCGCCTAGGGTCTTGCGCCCCGCGCCTACCCCCGCAGGTTGGGGCGGCGCCTTCGACGTCGTGTGTGCTTGGTTTCACGTGAAACCACGCCTGACGATGTCGTTAAATTAGACGGATGAACCGAGGCGGCGGTGCTCATCTTGCTGCCTCGGGTGAGATCTGCGGGCCTGCCCGCACGCTTTGAGGGAGACGTAGTGGCGCAGCAGCGGCGAGGACTGGGCAAGGGGCTTGGAGCGCTTATACCGGAAACGTCTCGCCCTAGTGCGCCCGGCGGTGCGGGGGTGAGCGCGGGCGCTTTCGCGCCTCAGTCCGCGCCCCCTGGTACTACGCCTGAAGGCTCTGGCGCGGGCGGCTACGGCAGCGGAGCGGGCAGTGGCGAAAGTGGCGACACCGGACTGCGGCCGGTCGCGGGGGCCTACTTCGAAGAGGTGGCTGTTGACGCTATTACGCCAAACCCTCGGCAGCCTCGGAGGTCGTTTGACGAGGATGCGCTTGACGAGTTGGCGGCGTCTATCACCGAGGTGGGGCTGCTGCAACCGGTCGTGGTGCGCAGCCTGGGGGGCGGGCGCTACGAGCTGGTTATGGGCGAACGGCGCTGGCGTGCGAGCCAGCGCGCGGGGCTAGATTACATTCCGGCCATTGTCAGGGAAACGCCCGACAATGACATGCTCCGCGACGCGCTGCTTGAGAACCTGCACAGGCAGCAGCTTGACCCACTTGAAGAAGCGGCCGCCTATCAGCAACTGCTTGACGACTTCGGCGCTACTCACGAACAGCTCGCCCAGAAGGTCGGCCGGTCCAGGCCGCACATCAGCAACACGCTGCGTCTGCTGAACCTGCCTCCCGCGGTACAAAAGAGAGTCGCCGCCGGCGTCATCAGCGCCGGCCACGCCCGCGCCCTTCTGTCGCTGGACGACCCGCAGGCCCAGGACCGCCTGGCCCAGCGCATCGTGGCCGAGGGCCTCTCGGTCCGCGCCGTCGAGGAAATCGTCGCGGTTGGCGACGACACCCACGTAAAGCAGCCACGCAAGCCCGCCGCCAACAAGCCGGTAGCCCCGGCGCTCAGGCACCTAGCGGACCGCCTCTCCGACCTCTTCGAAACCCGGGTCAAAGTAGAGCTAGGCCGCAACAAGGGCAAGATCGTCGTAGAGTTCGCCTCCATCGACGACCTAGAGCGCATAGTAAAAGCCATGTCCCCCGACGGTGCCCCGACGGACGAACCCCCCGAGTAACCCACCCGCGCCCGCATACAACCGCCGCAAGCGGACGTCAGCGTAGGCCGGCGGCGCCGCCTCGGTTCCAGGTGTCCGACCGGCCGCCACGCAGGCGGGGGCGCAGTGGAGTTGAGGCGCGTCGTTCGGCAACCGAAGGCTGCCGACTAAACGCGCCGAAGCCCCACAAGCCCCAGCACCGCCCCGCCGCCCAGAGTCACGCCGGAACAGACCGGTAGGCCAACTCCCGCGCCGCCTCCGAGTACGCGATAGCACCGCTAGAAGCAGGATCGTACGTGATCACGGACTGCCCGTAACTAGGCGCCTCCGACACCCGCACGCTCCGCGGGATGATCGTGTCCAGCACCACGTCCCCGAAGTGCGACCGGACGTCCTCGGCCACTTGCGTGGCCAGCCGCGTCCGTCCGTCGTACATGGTCAGCAGGATCGTGGAGATCCGCAGCCGACCGTTCAGGTGCCCGCGCACGAGTTCGACCGTCCGCAGCAATTGCTCCAGGCCTTCCAGCGCGTAGTACTCGCACTGAATCGGGATCAGCACCTCTTCGGCCGCCACCAGCGCGTTCACGGTAAGCAACCCAAGCGACGGCGGGCAGTCGATGAGTACGTAGTCCAGGCTGGACGTGTCAAGCTGTTCCAGCGACCGGATCAGCCGCGACTCTCTGGCCACCATGGGGACGAGCTCGATCTCCGCGCCCGCCAGGTCGATGGTCGCCGGCGCGCAGAACAAGCCTGGCATTCCCGCGACCTCGGTGATGACCTCCGACATCGGCCGCTCCTCGACCAGAGCGTTGTAGATCGAGTCCTGCCCGACATGGTGATCCACGTCCAGCGCCGTCGACGCGTTGCCTTGTGGGTCGAGGTCTATCACCAGGACGCGGCACCCGTGCTGGGACAGGCTCGCCGCAAGGTTAACCGCGGTGGTGGTCTTACCCACCCCGCCCTTCTGGTTGGCGATCGTCATCATCCGGCATCGGGCCGGCCGAGGCCAGGCCTCGCGCTCGCTCGCGCCGCGAACACCGACGGCGGCCTCCGCGGCCCTGCCGATCGGAGTGTCCGCCGTGTCCGCTGGTACGTCAGGGACGACTACCTGCGAGTCCTGATCGCCCTCAAAAGCAGTAGTTGGTGTTCCACGTGAAACCGCCGCCGCGAGCGCCTGCCGTACCCGATCAGAACCCGGCAGGAGCGACTCTTCATGACCGTTCAACAACGCACCTTTCGAGACCTGGTCCGGTTGGGAAGACACATGTTTCGGTAGCTGCCCCGGCCAGCCGAGTCCAGTCGTGCCCGGGAACCGAACGGCCATCCCCCCGTCAGGCCACCCCACGCCGGCTGCGATGAGCACCCGCCTGCTCCTCTCGGCCGCGTCCTCCGATGACGACACGGACTACCGTGGTCGCAGATACGACCCTACCGTGATCGACCCGCAGAACCTCGGCGCTACGCGCGCCAAGTCGCGACAATACGGGCCTGGCGGCCGCGAGTTCTTCCGCGGCCGACTCGCCTTTGATCGCGAGGATCTGCCCGGATGGCTTCAGCACGCCCGCGGCCCAGCCGACGAGACGGTCAAGCGGCGCGACCGCTCGAGCGGTGGCGATGTCCGCCCGGATCACGCCGACCATCTCCTCCGCTCGGCCGCGTACCACGGTCGCGTTCGTCAGGCCAAGCCTCGCCACGCACTCGTCGAGGAAGACGGATCGCCGCAGCATCGGCTCAAGCAGGATTACCCGTACATTGGGCCGGAGCATGGCGAGCACCACCCCGGGCAGGCCAGCGCCCGAGCCTATGTCAACGAGCTCACCGTGCTCTGGCACAAGATCCGCTACTAGCGCGCAGTTCAGCAGGTGCCGGTCCCAGAGCCGGGACGTCTCACGGGGGCCGATCAAGCCCCGCGTCACGCCATCGGTCGCCAGCAGTTCCGCGAACCGCCGGGCCATATCCAGGGCCGAACCGAATACCTCGGTCGCCTCCACTGGAGGCGGCGGCAGCGCGGCCGACGCCGGACTTTCCGCCGCCACAGTAGTGCCTCAGCCGACCGGGAACACCACGACGCGCCGGTTCGGCTCCTCGCCTTCCGACTCGCTGCGCAGTCCCGCGTTGGCAACCGCGTCATGGATGATCTTGCGCTCAAACGGGGACATGGCACGGAGCTTCTTGGCCTCACCGGTGCGCGAGACCTCTGCCGCGATCGACCGTCCAAGCTCAGCGAGCTCGGACCGGCGCCGCGCGCGGAACCCGCCGACGTCGAGCATCAGCCTGGCGCGCAAACCGGTCCTGCGGTGCACCGCCAGCCTGGTCAGCTCCTGCAGCGCCTCAAGAACCTCGCCGTCGTCGCCGACCAGCTCATCGAGGGTGGCGCCCACCACAGACACAACCGCACGGTCGCCTTCGACATCCATGTCGATGTCGCCGTCCAAGTCGGCGATGTCCAGCAACCCCTCGATATAGTCGGCGGCGATCTCGCCTTCTTCTTCGAGCGAGCTAAAATCGGCCTCGTCGTCAGCGTCCTCGTCGTCGTCCTCGGCCTCGTCAGCCTCGTCGTCGTCTTCCGCGTCGTCAGCCTCGTCGTCAACGTCAACGTCGTCGTCGTCCTCAGCTTCGTCAGCCTCGTCGTCAACGTCGTCAACGTCGTCGATATCCTCGTCGATGTCTTCGTCGTCAACAAGGTCCTCGTCGGCCACGCCGTCCAGCTCCTGCTCGTCTAGGCCAGCATTTCCCGTTGGCACAGACCAGCCGGCCACCGTGCCAAAGCCCTTGCCGGGATCATCCCCCACAGTCGCTCACCTCTTGCCCGAACGCTTGCTGCGTGTCTGCCTGGTCGGCTGCTGCCGGACCGTCTTCGTCTGCGGAGCGGCGGGCACCTCTTCAGGCTCAGGCTTGGTCCTCCCCAGCCGCAAGAGCCCCCGCGCACCCCCGGTCGCCGGGGATGCGGGCGCACTCGGCGACGACGACCCGTTCGCGCTGGCCTTCGGAGCACTCGGCTTCGGCCCACTCGGCTTCGGAGCACCGGCCTTCTGAGCACTGGCCTTCGGGGTGCTTGCATTGGCCGCACTGGTCTTCGTCCCGGTGGTCCGGGCAGCGCTGGTCTTCGGAACGCTCGTCTTCGCAGTGCCAGCCTTCGGCACGGAATCTTGCGGTTCGTCTGTCTTGCCGGTTATGGCCGCTTTGACCGAGCTGCTTATCTTGCCAGTGTTGCTCTTGCCAGTAACACCCGTGTTGCCTGATGCCGCTTGCACCGCAGACGCACCTACCGTAGCGCTCCCCACCACGGGAAGGTTGCGGAACAGGATGTGCTGCTGCCCCAGCGTCCAGATGTTGGTGGTGACCCAGTAGATGACGAGGCCGAACTGCCAGTACAGACCGGTCAGCGCGAAGAACGGCGCGATGTACATCATGTACTTCTGCATGTTCGCGGCGGGGTTGTCCGGGTCGACCGGGCCCTGCTGCATCATGCCGCGGCGCGAGCTCTGCCGCATAGTCATGAACGTCGTGGACGCGCTGATCGCCACGAACACCAGGATCACGATCCGCTGCGGCCACGTCTCACCGTGGATGGGGAAGAGGAACTTGTCCGCCAGCGACACGCCGAAAATGTGCGCGTTCAGCGCGCTCTGCACGACCGGGACCGTAAGGCCGTACTTCGGAGCCTGCCCGGGCTGCCACTCGGAGATCGCCCGCAGGTTATAGAACAGCGCCCAGAACAGCGGCAGCTGTGCGACGAGCGGGAGACAGCCCCCCAGGGGGTTGATGCCGTTCTCCTTGTAGAACTTCATCGTCTCTTCGTTGAGGCGCTGTTTGTCGTTCTTGTACCGCTTGCGGAGCTCTTGCAGTTGCGGCATGTGCGACTGCATCTTCCGCTGCGACTTCACCTGCTTGACGAACAGCGGCACCATCAGCGCACGCATCAGCATCACGAGGAGGACGATGGTTAGGCCCCATGCCCACCCGCTCGAGGCGCCGAACGGCACCGAGAGCGCCGCGTGGATGCGCATGATCACCCACGCGACCGCCTCAAACAGCGGGTTTAGAATGCTCACCTGATAACTCCTTGGGGCCTAGCCGGCACGGGATCATATCCGCCCGGGTTAAAAGGATGGCAACGGGCAAGCCGGCGTACGGCCAGCCACAGTCCCCGTGCCGCGCCGTGCGCGCGCAACGCTTCCAGTGCGTATTCGCTGCATGAGGGGGCGAACCTGCACCGCGGACCGAGCAGTGGGCTCAGGAACCGGCGGTAGCCGATCACAGGGACTATGAGCACCCGAGCCGGCAATGTCGGCACGGCTACCTCTGTCAACCTCGTCTCCGACGCGCTCATTCCTTTTGCAGCGCCCCAACCTGCCGCCTGAGCAGTCGTTCGATAACCAGGTCAAGATCGGCGGCGAGATCCGCCTGGCGTGCGCCCGCGGCCGCTGGATGGGCGCGCAGTACGAGCAGGCAACCCCCCGGGAGCGAGGCGAGACGCCTGCGCATCAGTTCCCGGAGCCGTCGCTTCACCCGATTACGAACCACCGCCGAGCCAACCGCACGGCTGACAATAAAGCCTACCTTTGCCGGGTCACCGGAGCGTACCGCTCCGTAAGAGCCGGAGGGCAGCAGCAAGTGACCCGCGACCACGGATCCGCCCGCTCGGCGGCCCGCTCGCAGCGCCAGCCTGAACTCCGCTGGGCGTCTCATCCGCGACTGCTGCGGCAGCACCACACCTCCTGCGCAGCCTGGCGTGCCAGCGTCTGGCGGCGGCGACAGCCGCGTCAGGCGCTCAGCTTCGCGCGGCCCTTGTTGCGGCGTGCGGCGAGGACGGCCCGGCCAGCCCGGGTGCGCATCCGCAGCCGAAAACCATGGACCTTCGCCCGCCGACGGTTGTTCGGCTGGAACGTACGCTTGCTCACTGGGGCTCCAGGTGCAGTTCTGATCTGTGAAGAAAAAAGGGCCAGACATCGCCGCGCGCCCGCTCAGCCGGGCTCCGGCCCTGGGCCGCCGCGGACGCAAGCTCAGCCTGTTAACGGTAAGGGTGATGCAAGCACAGGTCAAACCGGGCCGCCAGCACACTTCCACGCACCTCCGTGCGACGACACCGATCGGCCCAGCGCCTGCCCGGTTCTCCGCGAAACGTGTCAAAGACGGCTAACCGACCTGCCCCTAACCGGGTCTACCATCATCTAACACCGCGGTTTCCTGAACGCATCCCGCCCCGGCGACTTAGGCTGTGGAAAATCAATGTCCGCCGAACTGTCCGATTCGGACAGGCGGCGGCTACGGGAGGGAAACGGGAGGGGAAACCGCGGCTCAGCGGCCGTGGTACGCACCTGGTGCGCCGATGGCAGGCATGGTCTGCCCGACGCGACACGTGCACACCTTGTGGACCATCCTGTGGACAACGGGCCTGGTTGCGGCCATGCTCTGCACGACAGCTAGGCGAGGGGAGCCCATCAGTGAGTGATACAGACCTCGCAGATGTGTGGGCACGGTCATTGGAAGAGCTCGCCAAGCTCCCAGTCCAGCCGAGCCAGCTGGCCTGGCTCAAGCTCACCCGGCCGCTCGGGCTCGTCGAGAACACGGCGCTGATCGCCACGCCGAACGAGTTCGTCAAGGAGCAACTCGAGACCCGGCTGAGCCCGCTGGTCACGCAGGCGCTCACCCGGGTGCTCGGCCGGCCCGTCCGGCTCGCCGTCACGGTGGACAAGAGCTTCGAACCCGAGCCGCCGGCTGCTCCCGTATCGCCGCTGGGGGGCGGGGCGGTCCAGCCACCGCCGACCGACCGGCACCCGCTCGACACGCCGTCGGCACACGACGGCCGCCCGCTCGGGGCGGCGGGCGTCCCGGGCGTCCCGGGCGTGCCGGGCGTACTAGGCAGGCCGCAGATGTCCCAGGGCGAGGACGGGCCGCCACAGTCGGCGGGCGAGGCGGCGCGACCGCATCAGCCGGACCAGGCCGGGCCGACGCCGCGGCTCACCTCGGCCAGGCTCAACTCGAAGTACACATTCGAGACCTTCGTCATCGGCTCGAGCAACCGGTTCGCGCACGCGGCCGCCGTCGCGGTAGCGGAGGCACCGGCGAAGGCCTACAACCCGCTGTTCATCTACGGCGACTCCGGGCTGGGCAAGACCCACTTGCTGCACGCCATCGGTCACTACGCGCAGACGCTGTACAACGGGCTGAAGGTCAGGTACGTGAGCTCCGAGGAGTTCACCAACGACTTCATCAACATGATCAGGGATGGCAAGCAGGACGGGTTCCGCCGCCGCTACCGCGATGTAGACGTGCTGCTCGTCGACGACATCCAGTTCCTGGAGAACAAGGAAGGGACTCAGGAGGAGTTCTTCCACACTTTTAACACCCTCCACAACGCCAGCAAGCAGATCGTCATCTCGAGCGACCGCGCTCCCAAGCGCCTGGTCACCTTGGAGGACAGGCTGCGCAGCCGGTTCGAATGGGGGTTGCTGACCGACGTGCAGCCGCCCGAACTCGAGACCCGCATCGCCATCTTGCGCAAGAAGGCGATCCAGGAAGGCCTTAATGCCCCCGCGGACGTCCTGGAGTACATCGCCAGCCGGATCTCCACAAATATCAGGGAACTCGAGGGAGCGCTGATCCGGGTCACGGCGTTCGCCAGCCTCAACCGCCAGGGCGTCGATCTGCAGCTGGCCGAGATCGTGCTGAAGGACCTCATCCCCGAGGCGCAGGGCCCGCAGATCAACGCGGCGACGATCATGGGGCAGACCGCCGCGTACTTCGGCCTTTCGATCGAGGACCTGTGCGGCACGAGCAGGTCGCGGGTGCTGGTGACCGCCAGGCACATCGCTATGTACTTGTGCCGGGAACTGACCGACCTGTCGCTGCCCAAGATCGGCCAGCAGTTCGGCGGCCGCGATCACACGACGGTCATCAACGCGGACCGCAAGATCCGCTCGCTCATGGCCGAACGCCGCTCGATCTACACCCAGGTAACCGAGCTAACCAACCGCATCAAGCAGCAGGCGAGAGCAGGATGAGGATGGACAAGCCTTCGAGCGCGGCCAGCAGGGAGAGCGGGTTAAATCCCCCGCGAGCCAAAGGGCCGCCCCGCCGTCATGAGTGAGGAGCGAGCGAGCAAAGCTCGTGAGCCACGAGCGATGACGGCGGACTCCGGCGGCCCGGAGGCGAGCGGGACAGCAGAGTACACAGCTTGTGGATAACACTGTGGAACGGCTAGGGAGAACCGGGGGACAATACGTGGGTAAGACCGGGATAGCAGCGAACCGTGCACAGCACCCGCTCGCGCGTCCCCGCGCCGGCCACACCTACTGTGCACAAAGAAACGGCGCTGACCTGACGAAACGGCCGTATCCCCAGTTTCCACGGCCACTATGACTACGACGATCTTCTAACTAAAGAAAAGCCGAAAACACTAGGTTCGCGGCCCGGCTGGGGATGCGCCGTCGCCACGGACATCCCCGCTCGGGGGAAAGCACAAACATCCCGGCGGGCCGATTGGCCGCCGAAACCGGCAGGAGGCAATTCGTGAAGCTCCAGGTTGAGCGTGACCCGCTCGCAGATGCCGTAGCGTGGACCGCCCGCGCGCTGCCCGCGCGCCCCACAGCGCCGGTGCTGGCCGGTATGCGGCTGCAGGCAGGCAGCGAACTGGTCCTGTCGACCTTCGACTATGAGGTTTCCGCGCAGGCCACGATCCCCGTGGCGGCTGACGAGCCCGGCACGGTGCTGGTGTCCGGCCGACTGCTCGCCGAGATCGTGCGCAGCCTGCCCGCCAAGCCCGTCGACCTGTCCACCGATGGCACCAGGACCACCCTGCGCTGCGGCAGCGCCACGTTCACCCTGATGCTGTTGCCGGTCGAGGAGTACCCGACGCTGCCGGACATGCCGGAGACCACCGGCAAGGTCGGCGCCGACACGTTCTCCTCGGCGATCAGCCAGGTCGCTATCGCCGCGGGGCGCGACGACACGTTGCCCGCGCTGACCGGGATCCGCGTCGAGATCGCCGAGGACACGCTGACCCTGGTCGCCACCGACCGCTACCGGCTCGCCGTCAGGGAACTGCGGTGGACGCCCGTGGTGCCGGGGCTGAACACCGCCGTGCTCGTGCCCGCCCGCGTGCTCTCCGACACCGCCCGGGCGATGACTAGCGGCGCCGAGGTCTCGGTCGCGCTGGCCGCCGCGGAGGGCAACGGCAACGACGGCATCATCGGCTTCGAGGGTGCGGGGCGCAAGACCACCACGCGGCTGCTGTCGGGCGAATACCCGAGGTACCAGACGTTGCTCCCCAGCGAGTTCTCCGCGGTCGCGGAACTGCCCGTCGCGCCGTTGGCCGAGGCGGTCAAACGAGTGGCGCTCGTCGCCGAGCGGAACACCCCGGTCCGCCTCTCCTTCACCGCGGGCGAGGTGCTGCTCGAAGCCGGGACCGGTGACGAAGCACAGGCGAGCGAGGCGATCGGCGCGTCCTACGACGGAGACGACATGCAGATCGCGTTCAACCCGCAGTACCTGCTGGACGGCATCGGCGCCATCGACTCCGACACGGCGAGGATCTCGTTCACCACGCCGACCAGGCCGGCCGTTATCACCGGCAAGGGCGAGGCGCAGCCGGATTACCGGTATGTGCTGATGCCGATTCGTTCGGCCGGTTAGGTCAAGCCACTACGCTCGAAGATGTGCATCTCACCCGGTTGGCGCTGACGGACTTTCGCTCGTATCCGAGCGTCGACCTGGCGCTCGGCCCCGGGGTGACCATCTTCAGCGGGCCGAACGGCGAGGGGAAAACCAACCTGGTCGAGGCCGTCGGCTACGTGGCGACGCTGGCTAGCCATCGCGTCGCCCACGACGCTCCGCTGATCAGGCAGGGCGCCGAGCGTGCCATCGTCCGCGCGAACGTGCACGGGGCGGTCAGCGACACGCTCATCGAGATCGAGCTCAACCCGGGCCGGGCGAATCGGGTCCGGCTCAACCGCGCGCCGGTCACCAAGCCCCGCGAGGTCCTGGGCCTGCTGCGCACGGTGCTGTTCGCACCCGAGGACCTGGCCCTGGTCAAAGGCGACCCAGGCGAACGTCGACGGTTCCTCGACGACCTGCTCGTGGCGATGGCCCCGCGGTACGCCGGGATCCGCGCCGACTATGACCGGGTGCTCCGGCAGCGCACGGCGCTGCTGAAGTCGGCGGGTCACTCCCGGGTTTCCGGGGGGTTGAAGGGGGGGCATCCCCCCGCGCCCCCCGATAGAACCGGTAGGAGCAGCTCCCGCGAGACGGTGATGAGCACCCTCGACGTGTGGGACGCGCACCTGGCGCGCGCTGGCGCGGAGCTGCTTGTCGCCAGGGAGCATCTCGTGACCGCGCTCCGGCCGCACGTGGAAAGCGCGTACTCCGCGGTGGCCGGGGAGCGCGGGCCGGCCACCATCGAGTACCGGCGGTCGTTCGGGGCAGCCACGACCCTCCGTTCGGGGCAACAGGGCGACGAGCCTGACAGCGACGGAGCAGCGGCGAGCGGCGAGGACCCGAGCGCCCGGGGCGGGACCGGCCACGCCGACCGGGTGCGGGACACGGCCGCCGCGCTCCGTGCGGCGCTCGCCGAGGTCAGGGACAGCGAACTGGACCGCGGCGTGTGCCTGGCCGGGCCGCATCGCGACGAACTCGAGCTCGGGGTCCGCGGGATGCCCGCGCGCGGCTACGCGAGCCACGGCGAGTCGTGGTCGCTGGCGCTGGCGCTGCGGCTGGCCAGCTTTGACCTGTTGCGAGGCGGCCCAGGGCGGGAGGACCCGGTGCTGATCCTCGACGACGTGTTCGCCGAGCTCGACGCCGGCCGCAGGGACCGGCTCGCCGGCCTGGTGGCGGGCGCGGAGCAGGTACTCGTCACGGCCGCGGTGCCCGCCGACGTGCCGCTGGTGCTGGCCGGCGCCCGCTTTACCGTGGCCGCCGGCGCGCTTCATCCTCCTGTGGGCACCGGCCAGCTGGATCCTCCTGTTGGCACCGACCAGCCGGCCAGCCGTGCGCCCTGAACCGGACCGGGTAAGGCTGGCCACCGAGGCGCTGGCGCGGGCCAGAGCAGATGCCTGGGCCCGCGGGGACCGCCCCCAAGCAGGGAATAACCTGACTGGTCACGGTGTTTCAAAAGAAGATTCGTCCGAACGAACCGGCGTGACCGCCGACAGCCAGCTCCCCCCTTCCTGGTCGGCCCGCCCGCACCGGGATGATCCACAGCCGCTCAACGCAGCCGTGGACGGCCTGCTCTCGACCCGAGGCTGGCAGCAGCGAGCAGCGGTAGGCGGGATCTTCGGCAAATGGCCGGAAATAGTCGGCCCCCAGTTGGCGGCCCACACGCAGCCCGACTCCTTCGACGACGGCGAGCTGACACTGTCAGCAGACTCCGACGCTTGGGCCGCTCAGCTCCGCTTGCTGACCCCGCAACTGCTGAACCGCCTGGCCGACGAGCTAGGCGTTGGCACCGTCCGCCGCATCAACGTCCGCGGCCCCTCCCGTCACAGGCCCGACCGAGGTGCAAGAGGAAAGCGAGCCCCGCGGTGAAGCGAGCTCCGCGGTCCCTCCAGCCCCAAAGGGAAGCGGGGGGCGCAGTGGGGGGTCTGGCGCGTTGTTCGGCGACCGCCGACGAAACACGCCGAACCCCCACAACCCCCCCGCGCCCCCGCGAGGGGCTTGAACCGCCCCGTATACGTGCAGTGAAGGCGACCGCGAAAGTCAGTAACCACAGGTAAAATAGGACGTGCCGGGGGTCAGGGCCTTGCCCGAAGCAGGATGGAGTTTCTTTTGTCGTACGATGCGCGGTCAATCACGGTACTCGAGGGCCTCGAGGCCGTCCGTAAGCGTCCCGGCATGTACATCGGCTCGACTGGTGAGCGGGGACTCCACCACTTGGTCTACGAGGTTGTGGACAACTCGGTGGATGAGGCGCTCGCTGGATACGCCGACAACATCGAGGTGACTCTGCTCGCCGATGGCGGCGTCCGGGTGTGGGACAACGGGCGTGGCATCCCGGTGGACGAGCACCCGGTCGAGAAGCGTCCGGCGCTCGAGGTCGTGCTAACGACGCTGCACGCCGGCGGCAAGTTCGACGGCAAGTCGTACGCCGTGTCCGGCGGCCTGCACGGCGTCGGCGTCTCGGTCGTGAACGCGCTGTCCTCCAGGCTCGACATGGAGGTCCGCAAGGACGGCTACGTGTGGCGCCAGTCTTACGCGGGCGGTGACCCGGCCACGGAGCTGACCCGCGGCGAGGAAACCTCCGAGACGGGGACGACCACGACGTTCTGGCCGGACGCGTCGATCTTCGAGACGACCGACTGGTCGTTCGAGACGCTGTCCAGGAGGTTGCAAGAGACGGCGTTCCTCAACCGGGGCCTGCGGATCTCGCTGACCGACGAGCGGCCGCGGCAGGCCGACGAGGACGACGCCGATGCGGCGCCGGGCGCGGCCGTGGGCAAGGCACGGGTTGCCGTCTACCAGTACCCCGGAGGCATCGCGGACTTCGTCCGCTATCTGAACGCGTCCAAGGACCCGGTGCACGGCTCGATCATCGAATTCGGCGACGAGCAGCCCGGCATGTCGGTCGAGATCGCGATGCAGTGGAACGCCTCCTATACCGAGTCGGTACATACCTTCGCGAACGTGATCAACACCGCCGAGGGCGGCACCCACGAGGAAGGCTTCCGCGCCGCGCTGACGACGGTGGTCAACAAGTACGCGCGCGACCAGAAGCTGCTGAAGGAGAAGGAAGCCAACCTCACCGGCGAGGACGTCCGCGAGGGGCTTACCGCGATCGTCTCGATCAAGATGGCCGAGCCGCAGTTCGAGGGACAGACCAAGACCAAGCTCGGCAACACCGAGGCCAAGTCGTTCGTGCAGCGCGTGACGAACGATCACCTGCGCGACTGGTTCGACCGCAACCCGGGCGAGGCCAAGGAGATCATCAACAAGGCGAGCCAGGCGGCCAGGGCCAGGATCGCCGCTCGCCAGGCACGGGACCTGACCAGGCGCAAGTCGGCCATGGAGTCCAACGGACTGCCGGGCAAGCTGGCGGACTGCCAGTCCACAGACCCCGCCCGTTCTGAGATCTACGTGGTTGAGGGAGACTCGGCAGGCGGTTCGGCGAAGGGCGGCAGGGATCCGCAGTTCCAGGCGATCTTGCCGATCCGCGGCAAGATCATCAATGTCGAGAAGTCGCGCATCGACCGGGTGCTGAAGAACAACGAGGTCCAGTCGATGATCACGGCGCTCGGTGCCGGGATCCACGACGAGTTCGACATCGCCAAGCTCCGCTATCACAAGATCATCCTGATGGCGGACGCGGACGTGGACGGGCAGCACATCAGGACGCTGCTGCTCACGCTGCTGTTCCGGTTCATGAAGCCGCTGATCGAAGCCGGCCACGTCTACCTGGCGCAGCCGCCGCTCTACAAGATCAAGTGGACGGAGCGAGGGGTCGACCCGGAATATGCGTTCTCCGACCTCGAGCGGGACCGGGTGATCGAGGCAGGCATGGCCGCCGGCCGGAAGGACCCGCGGCCGCGTGACTCGGTTCAGCGGTTCAAGGGCCTTGGCGAGATGAACGCCGAGGAACTCTGGAACACCACGATGAACCCGGCGCGCCGCGTGCTGCTGCAGGTGACCCTGGACGACGCGGCGCAGGCCGATGAACTGTTCAGCGTGCTGATGGGCGAGGACGTCGAATCGCGGCGGTCGTTCATCACCCGCAACGCCAAGGATGTCCGGTTCCTGGACATCTGATGAGCGGCGCCGTTAAGCGAGGCGCCGATTTACGAGGGATAGCGAATTGACCGAAGTAACTGATCTGCCCGGCGATGGCGGTGGGCACGACAGAACAGAACCGGTTGACATTCAGATCGAGATGCAGCGTAGCTACATCGACTACGCGATGTCGGTCATCGTCGGCCGGGCGCTGCCCGACGTCCGAGACGGGCTCAAGCCGGTGCACACGCGCATCCTCTACGGGATGTTCGACCAGGGCTTCCGCCCGGAACGCGGTTTCTTCAAATGCTCCCGCGTCGTCGGCGAGGTAATGGGCACCTACCACCCGCATGGCGACAGCGCGATCTACGACGCGCTGGTGCGGATGGCCCAACCCTGGTCGATGCGAATGCCGCTAGTCGATCCGCAGGGGAACTTCGGGTCACCGGGCAACGACCCGCCCGCCGCCATGCGGTACACCGAGTGCCGCCTGGCCCCGCTGGCGATGGAGATGCTGCGGGACATCAACGAGGACACCGTCGACTTCCGGCCAAACTACGACGGCCGCTCCGCCGAGCCCGTCGTGCTTCCGGCCCGCTTCCCTAACCTGCTGGTAAACGGCTCCGAGGGCATCGCGGTCGGCATGGCCACCAAGATCCCGCCGCACAACCTGCGGGAAGTCGCGGCAGGCGTGCAGTGGTACCTGGAAAACTACGAGCGGTTCGAGGTGCAGCCCACCGCGGAAGGGCACGCTCCCTACGAGGAGCTGCTCGACGGGCTGATGGAGCGAGTCAAGGGGCCAGACTTCCCCGGCGGGCCTGACGGTAGCACCGGCGCCTTGATCGTGGGCCGCCGCGGCATCCGGGAGGCGTACCGCACCGGGCGCGGATCGATCACGATGCGCGCGGTCGTCGACGTCGAGGAGATCCAGGGACGCACCTGCCTGGTGGTCAAGGAGCTTCCGTTCCAGGTCAACCCGGACAACCTAGCGTCCAAGATCGCCGAGCTCGTCAGGGACGGCCGGCTCGCCGGCATCGCCGACGTGCGGGACGAGACCAGCGGGCGGACCGGCCAGCGGCTGATAATCGTGCTCAAGCGCGACGCGATCGCGAAGGTCGTGCTGAACAACCTGTACAAGCACACCCAGCTACAGGACACGTTCGGTGTCAACATGCTGGCGCTTGTCGATGGGGTTCCGCGCACCCTGCGGCTGGACCAGATGATCCGCTACTGGGTCGCGCATCAGGTCGATGTCATCCAGCGCCGCACCCGGTTCCGGCTGCGCAAGGCCCAGGAGCGGCTGCACATCGTGGCCGCGCTGCTCGCGGCGATCGACGCCATCGACGAGGTCATCGCGCTGATCCGCGGCTCCGAGTCCGCCGCGGTCGCGCAGACCGGGCTGATGGCACTGCTGAACATCGACGAGATCCAGGCGCGCGCGATCCTCGACATGCAGCTGCGCAAGCTGGCCGCCTTGGAGCGGCAGGAACTCGTCTCGGAGCGCGACGACCTCGAGGCAAAGATCGCCGACTTCGAGTCGATCCTCGCCTCCCCGGCGCGGCAGCGTACGATCATCGGCTCCGAGCTCGCCGAGATCGTCACCAAGTACGGCGACGACCGGCGAACCGAGATCATCGCTTACGACGGCGAGGTGGCCGACGAGGACCTGATCGCCGAGTCCGACATCGTGGTCACGATCACCCACGGCGGCTACGCGAAGCGGACGAACACCGACCAGTACCGGGCGCAGCGGCGCGGCGGCAAGGGCGTGCGCGGGGCGCAGTTGCGCAGCGATGACATCGTCGACCACTTCTTCGTCACCTCGACGCATCACTGGATCCTGTTCTTCACGAACAAGGGCCGGGTCTACCGGGCCAAGGGGTACGAGCTGCCCGACACCGGCCGCGACGCACGCGGCCAGCACGTGGCGAACCTGCTGGCGTTCCAGCCGGACGAGCGGATCGCGGAGGTGCTCGCGCTGGCGACTACCAGGTGGCTCCGTACCTGGTGCTCGCGACCCGCTCAGGCCTGGTGAAGAAGTCGCGGCTCGGCGAGTACGACTCGCCGCGAGCCGGCGGCCTCATCGCGATCAACCTGCGCGAAGACGACGAGGTGATTGGTGCCTCGCTGGTCTCGCCAGACGAGGATCTGCTGCTCGTCAGCAAGGGCGCGCAGGCCATCAGGTTCCCGGCCACCGACGACCAGCTACGCCCGATGGGCCGGGCCACCTCTGGCGTGATCGGCATGCGATTCAACGACGGCGACGAGCTCCTTGGCATGTATGTGGTCAGGGAAGGCGAGGACGTCCTCGTCGCGACCGACGGCGGATTCGCCAAGCGCACGCCCGCCGATCAGTACCCCATCAGGAACAGGGGCGGCTACGGTGTTATCACGGCGCGGATCGTGGAAGGCCGGGGCAGCCTGGTCGGCGCACTGATGGTCCACCCCGAGGATGAGGTGTTCGCCATCACTTCGGCGGGCGGTGTCATCCGCACCCGCGCTAGTGGGGTGAAGCAGTCCGGGCGTCAGACCATGGGCGTGCGGCTGATGAACCTGGCTCCCGGGACCAGTGTGGTCGCCCTCGCGCGCAACGCGGAAACCAACGAAGCTGGTGAAATTGAGGATGAAGGCAACGATCCAGGGGACGACAGCGTCTGATCTATAACTGCTGACAACTATTCTGCAGATGCGGGGTCGGGTGCTCATACCCCACCGTTGACGGCTACTGGCCCGCGATCAGGTAATCTCTGCCGAAGGTACAAAAGGGGCACCATTGGGTACCGAGGAGGACGGCGTGGACGAGGCGGGACGAGCTACGGAACCGTCCGTGTTGTTGGCGCCGTCAGGTCAGGATGTGGACCCGGACGCGGAGACCGCTGAAACGATCGATGACAATGGAACCATGTCTTCATCACGGACGCGGTCGGGAACGTCACGGTCGGCATCGTCGGCATCGGGAACGTCACGGTCAGCGGCCAAAGCTGCCGCCGGCCAGAACGGCGCTGATCCGGTGCCGGACGACGCCGTGACCGACGGCGCTTCTTCTTCGCCTTCGTCCTCGGCTTCTTCTGCGCCTTCGTCTTCTTCGTCTTCTTCGGGTGCTGGTTCCTCGGGGACCGGGTCCTCGGTTCTGGCTGCGGCGGCGTCGAGCCACGCGCCCGTTCCGTTCCCGGCGGACGATATCGGGAGGCCGAGGAGCTCGAACACGCCGGGCACGGGTTTCCGGGCGGCGACTGGTGCCAGCTCGGCTGCCGGTGGTTCGGCTGGGGACAAGCCCGCTCAGAAGGCGGACGAAGACGGGCGCGGCGACACCGCGGGATCAGGCAACGGCGTGCTCGACAGCGGCCGCCAGGCGGTCAGGCAGGCGATGGCGGCGACGAACAACTGGTTCGCCGCCCGCGCGTTGAAGACCGGCCCGTCAGACTCGGCCGCATCGCCGGGCTCGTCCGGTTCTCCGGCCGCGTCGGGGTCCGCAGGTCCTCCTGGTACCGCAGGTCCTTCTGGTTCCGCATCTCCTTCTGGTTCCGCTGGCATGGCCGGCGGTCGCAAGCCGTCCTTCACGCCGTCATCGACGCGACCGTCGAGTCAGTCGCCGGCCTCGCCCACGTCGCACATTTCACCGGCGCCAACGGCTTCCGGGGGCTTCGCGGGGTCTTCGCCGTCGCCGCAGTCCTCGCCGTCGTACTACGCGACGCCTCCGGCGTTCTCGCCCGGCACCGGTCACTCGCCCACCGGTGGCCCCGCGCCAGCTGGCGGCCCTTCCGGCCCTTCGGTGCCCCCTGGTACCGCGTCGGGTCCGCGACTGTCCGAGCTGTCTCACGGCGCTGGTACCGGCATGCGGCCTGCCACACCAGGTTTGTCCGCTGGCGCGTCCTCTGGTGCCCAAGGTGTGCCCGCTGGCGTCTCCGGGTTTTCGTCTGGTGCCGCCGCCGCGGTCAGCGGAGCGGCCGCTGGGCTGGCCGGCTATGCGACCTCGGTGACGAGCGCTTTCCAGAACCGCGGCAAGGCTCCCAAGCGGGCGAAGTCCCCGCGCCGTTCGGCCAGGCGACAGGCGCAGTTGACACTGGGCCGGGTAGAGCCGTGGTCCGTCATGAAGGTCAGCTTCGTCGTCTCGGTCGTGGCGTTCATCATCTTGTTCGTCGCGGTCGCCGTGCTGTACTCGGTGCTGTCCGCCCTCGGCGTGTTCACCTCGCTGCAGCACACGGTGACGACGATCACCTCGAGCCAGGGTTCCGCGGGCACGAACATCATGCCCTGGTTCTCCGAGTCCAAGATCCTCGGCTACACCGGCATGATCGGCGCGCTGAACATCGTCTTGATCACCGCGATGAGCACGATCGGCGCGGTGGTCTACAACCTCATCGCGAAAGCCTTCGGCGGCATCGAGGTAACTCTCCGCGAGACGGACTAGCCAGGCGTAGCACCGCCTCCCGTCGTCGGGGCGCTGTGCGAGCAGTGGCGGCGATGCGGTAGAGTAGCGCAGTCGCCGCCGCGGGAGCAGTGCTAAGCGCGGCAATCCCCTGGGGGTATAGCTCAGTCGGTTAGAGCGCGTCCCTGATAAGAATCCGCGTCTCACCGCAGTGCTTCCCTGCATCTCACCAGCGCAAACGCGTCGCCAGTTTGATCGCGGAACGCAAAAGGATGCGCTGTTTATCTCATGTCGATAACGATGCGGTCGGGATCCCGTCTCCGGATCTCATCAACCATGTCCGGCGTGGTCACAACGATGCCGTGATCACGGATCCCGTGGGGATCCGCGGCGCCCACCGCGATGCAGCCGAGGCAGTTACAGTCCGTCTTGCTCCGCTGGTCCGCTATCTCGCGGATCTGCGCCATCCACTGGTCACAGGTGATGGCGGGGACGGCCAGGTGCAGGATCATGCCGCAGGTCCGCAGGATCAAGTCGGCGCCATCGCGGCTGAGCAGCTGGCCGTAGTGCTCCCTGGTTCGCTTCTCCTCCCGGCTGATAACCGCGCCGAGATCGGTGAACGCCTGGTTCAGGGCGGCGTTGACTTGGTCCATGTGGATATTGACTGATTTTTCAATGATCTTCCCGGCTGCGGCCGGCACGTCCGCACGTGCCTGGCGGACTTCTTTCAGCAGGAAATGGAGTTCCTGGGCCGCCTCGTGCGCCTGGCGGGTCAGGTCGCGGAGCTGCTGCTGATCGGCATTCAAATCCGGCTTTCTGCCCATGGCGAATCTCCCTGTGACATAGCGGGTCTAATGGTTGAGCGGAACACCAGATGAGTGTAGCGTGGCCGCAGTGCTGATCTTGGAAGTACTGCGGTGACCAGCGCATATGCACATGCACAGCACTGCGGTGAACCGGACACAGAGCACGAAAAAACGCGCCCCGACCAGCCTGCAAGCTAACGATCGGGGCGCGCTGTGACCACCTCTCCGAGACGGAAAGGCCTGCACAAGTATGGCACCTAGCGAGAGTGACCGGCAGCAGATCGCCCGTATGGGCGGCCTGGCCAAGAGCGCACAGGCACCATCCAGCACTGCGGTGACCCAGGCGGCACGCAACGCGTTCTGGCAGGGCTTCTACGAGCGCACCGATCCGGAGCTTCCGGAGAAAGAACGGATCCGGCAGGCGGACGCGGCCCGCAAGCTGCACATGATGCGGCTGTCCCGCAAGGCGGCCGCCAAACGGCGCCAGGCGGCCGAGGCCGCGGCCGCGGCCCGGGAGGCTACTGAGGCCGAGATCGCGGCACTCCGTGCCGACATCGCGATTTGATGTCGAGCGTGCCGTGCTGAGGTCCGCGATGCCCGCCGGCTGGCGTCACCTGTGCCACGTCCTGTGCACATACGTCGACCTCGACGCCGGCGTGATCCTGCCCAGATTCCAGCCCAGCCTGACCCAGCTAGCTAGGGACAGCGGTCTTCACCGCCGCACGATCATGCGCCATCTCAATCACCTCGAGGCGCATGGCTGGGTCACCCGGAAACGGCCAAATCCCGATGATGCGCGGAAAAAACAGGCTCGCACGCAGTACGCGATCTTCATCGGCCGTAATCCACAGCCTAGGGACATCCCCCCCTCAGACCTGGAGACAGGTGACCCCGGGGCTAGGGACGGCGTGCCCTCAGACCTAGGGACAGGGTCTCCGGTTTCTGGGGGCGGAGAGCCCCACCAGTCATCTACGTCATCTAGGTCATCTAGGGACGAGGAGATCGACGTTGTCATCGATGCCATCAGGGCACGAGCCGGCGTCACGGTGACCCGCCAGTGGGCCGGACGGGTCGCCGAGCAGATCCTCGGGGCTAGGGACAGGGTCCGCGATCCTGCCGCCGTGCTCCGGGCCCAGATAGGCCGCGCGCCGCGTGATACCTACGCGCCCACGCCGGCACCACCGCGGTTCACCAAAGCGAAAGGGTTCGAACGATGATCACCACCGTGTTCGATGCTGCGTTTCCCCCCAGCCGGATCCCGCCGGGCTGCAAGGCGGTAGCCGGCTACGTCGGCCGACTCAATTTCACCCCGCACGTCTGGACGCTGCCTGAATGGCAGCGGTTCAGCTCGATCCCGCAGCTGCCCTACTGGGTGCCGGACCTGGCCGTGGCGCCGAACCTCGAGGCGGCCGCGGCCGTCCACGCGGTGCTGGAGCTCGGCTGGGCACCGCACATAGCCGACGAGAGGGCCGTTATCTTCGATTTCGAGACGGCGTCCGGACCGGCCGACCGCGGCTGGTGGCAGGAATGCGCCGCCGCCGTCAGCGCGGCGGGGTTCTGCGGCGTCATGTACGGCAGCCTGTCCACGGTGCTCGAGAACGCGGCCGTCGATGTCGTGGTGGCCGCGTGGGACAACAGCGCGCAGCTGCTGCCCGGACAGACCATCCACGGGCACCAGTACAAGGCCGGCGTGGCGTTCGACGGCACGCAGATCGATTACTCGGTCATGGATGAGTGGCTGCTCGCCCGCGCCGGGGTCGGGCCGCGCCACTGATGGATGAGCAGCGTGAGCTGACCGTCGAGCTCATGAACGCGGCCCTGGAGCCGGTGAGTCGCGAGCACGGCTACTGTCTGTGCATTCACCCGATGATGACCCTGATCAGCATGGTAGGGCTGACCTGCGCCTGGTGCGGGCAGCCAGGTACCGACAAGTCATACTCAGCCGAAGCCAGGACTATCCGCACCGAGGCCGTGAAAGCCGCATATCCGTGGGCGGTGAAGCTCGAATGAACGAGAACGAATTCACCCGGAAAGTGATCTTTCTGGCCGAGAGTTACGGATTGCTCGTACACCACTGCTATCGCAGCGAGCTCTGCGATGGCGCCGGATTGCCAGACCTGATCATCGCCGGGCCGCTAGGCGTCATCTTCGCCGAACTGAAAACCGCAACCGGCCAGACAGATGATGCCCAGGACGCGTGGGCTAAGCTCTTGAAATCGCAGGAATCATGGACCGAGCCGGTTTATTTCCTGTGGCGTCCCGATGATCTCATCAGCGGCAGCATCGAAAACATCGTAAAACAACTCATCTGAGACCCCTTCCCGGTTTGCCGGACGAATAGGCGCCTGGCGGTCCCGGGCCGGGAGGGTGATAAGGCAGGTCCCGTCCATTGCGCAGTGGGCGGGACCTGCTTTTTACGCGACGCCGGTCAAATTGACCACGCAAATTTGCGTGGCGATGCGCCTCCAGGCCATTAATCTGCTGAAACCGGCTTGTGAGGTTAACCACTGTAATAAGGATTGATCTCGGCATACTCAGGCTTGGCAACGATCGCCTTAATCGCCTCGTCAATCTCAGTGACAAACTGCTCGTACAGCCGCTCGCCTCGTTCCTGGCGCTCACCGCCGTGCGCGTCCACCCGGCAGGCGACGTAAAATCGCGGCTCATAACCGGACCAGCCCATCAGCCGAAACTCCAGGCTGCCTTCTGCTTGGGCACCGCAGGGGGACCGGTCTCGGGAGGCGCGATATCCTCGCCGCCATCATCGGGCTCCGCGGTTACGATGATCGGTTCGGCCGGGGGTTCTTCCTCGGTAACCGTTTCAGTTTCGGCGGCAAGTACCTCGCCGATCACTTCAGCGGTTGCTTCCGCCGCAGCGACCTCTGCCTCTGCCTCGACTTCAGCGACCTCGACGCGGGTTTCATTCCAGTTGCGGTCCATGCGCGCATTGATCTTCGCGAGCTCGATTTCCTTTTCCGCGTTGATCTTCGCGACTTGTACTTCGGCGGAAACGGCCTCGGCGGCTGTGCTCGCCTCGGGGAGGTGGTCGATTTCGTTACCGCAATGCTGGCAGTACGGCATGATGCTTACTTCTTTCGTTTCGGTCGTCTGGTGTTGTACGCGAGGCCCTGGCCGTTGCGGCCGGCGGCGACATAAGCGCGGGCTTCGGCTTTAGTGAACAGCTGGAATGCGAGGGTAACCGTCCCGTCTTTATGAACAGTTTTATGCACTTTGCGGCCGTAGCCCTGATAGCGGGCCTCACTGTAAATAAGGCTGGAATGGCGCCTGGCTGTTTCCTCATCGGGGAACCGGACGGGGATGACGTGCACCGGCCTGGCGGTCACCGCCCCGGCCCACTGAGCAGGATGGGCGGCGGCGGCCTCGATGATCTTCTGGTAGCGCCGGTCGCGCACGCGGTCCCTGAACGGCGTCCGGCCTCGCGCCACTGCCTCACCTACCTTAAACCTCTACTTGAGCTTTAAGGTTAGGATAGGGCTCCGGCAGGAGCGAGCGAGGGAGTCTGGATGGTCACTTTCCGCAGGGCACGTGAGGCTGTCGAGGACGCCAGGACGACCGTCCGCGGCTCGATGATCGTCGCGGTCATCGCCCTGGTGATCGCCGTCGTGGCACTGATCATCAGGGTAAAGCGGTGATGGCCAGGGCACCGCACAGGGTCAGGCGCCTGGACACGATCACCGAACTGCTCGGCCAGGTACACCGCCGGCTCAACGACCTGGCCTGTGAGCTCGGCGAGATGGACAAACGCCAGCACGACATGCGCCAGGAGATACGCGGCATCCAGCCGGTGCACGTCGATCTTGACGAAGAGCTCGGCCGCGCCATCATCAAGAAGCTGGCCGATCCGCTGACCGTCCCGGCCGCGATAGCTGCCATCTGGGCCGAGCAGGCAAAGCACGGCCAGATTATGTACATCACTCATATCGGTTACGACTCCGGGCCGTGCGCCGAGTTCATAATCCGCCCGGACGGCACGATGGCAGTGAAGCTGCTCGATCCCATGAGGATGCCCGTGTGGTCAGGGGTTTTCCATGGCCCGGAGGCTGAGCGATGAGCGAGACACTGACGGTTGACCCGGAGCTCGCCAGGGGGCTGCTCGATGACGTGCTCGACCGTGATGCCGCTGACGGCCCGGGCGCGGATCCGCCTCCGCGTGTCCCGTGGCTGAACGAGGACGGCTCGCCGCGGTGGGGCGTCAAGGCCGACGGTTCACCGCGCCGGGCGAAGCCGGGCACCGGCCGGCCGCGCCTGGACGACAACGACAAGCCGCGGACCACCGGCAAGCCGCCACCGCAGCCGGGTACTCCCGGTGACACGCCGCCTAACCCGCAATCTTCCGGCGGCGGCAGCGGGGCGAAGGACTACAGCGAGGACATCGGCGCCACGCTCACCATGGTGTGGATGGGCCTGGCGTCAGTGCCGTTCACCCGCGCTCACGCGGCGATCGTCCGGGCGCAGACCCCGGCGATGGTGCCGGCCTGGAACACCGCCGCGCAGCAGAACGCGACCATCCGCAAGTACGTTCAGAAGCTCTCCGGAGAAGGGTCCTGGGCATGGGTAATCCCCGTAACGATCACGACGACACCCCTGGCGGCCGGGATGTGGCAGGTGACCCGGGACGCGAGCCTCCGCGCAGCCCTCGCCAAGCAGACCGAGAAGGACTTCGCGGAGTTCATCGCGGAACAGGCCACGGCAGCGGGGATGGACATCCCGGAGATGCCCGCCGAACCCCCGAATGGCTTCTCCACGGACAGCCAGGGGACAACGGAGACCTCCTCCTAGGCGACCAGGTGCTGCCTCCGCCGCCGCGGCTGGCTGAGGACTGGGCGGCCCGGGTAGCGCGCAGCGCTGCCCGCGAGCTCGCCACGCCCGCCAAACGCGCCTACTGGGGCACGTACGTGGCCGTGCTGGCCATCCTGCGGTCAAGGCGCGTGGCGCCGCTCCCCGCGTTCCTGGCCGCCCTGCTGGCCGCCGAGGGGGCACGGAAAATGTGGCAGGCGATGGAGGACGTGCACGCGCTCGCCGAGGAGGTCCGGCAGCCGCCCGGGGCGCCCGATGATGGCATGTGCAAGAACCCTGACTGCCCGAACCTCGGCGGCGTCTGGCGTGATTGCCCGCAGTTCAGGGAGGCCGGCAGTGCAGCTGGGGGCGACTGACGCCGAGCTCGAGGCGATCGGCCGTGAGATCCACGGCATGTGGCACGCCGGCGCGACCGAGGCCGATGGCCTGACACGGCTGCGGGCACGCCTGTCCAACGGCCGCTATGACAAGCTGCCCCGGCTGCTGCGGCCCGTTTTCAACCGGGTGACCAGGACCGTGCTGGCGAGCATGTGGGGGCCGGATCACTGCGGCCCTGATCATGAGATCGTGATATGCGATGAGCCTGCGGACGTTTAACCGCGAGGAATTCTTCAAAACGCGGTGGGATCCGCAGCGCGGTGAGCAGGTTTTCATTATCGAGCCGTCGCAGGGCGGGAAAACCCATTTCGCTTTCGAGCTGCTCAATAATACCGAGCATAAGAAACCGCCCGTGGCGCTGGTGATGAAACCGCGTGACCCGACCCCGGCGGTGATGACGAAAAAATGGGGATGGAAGGAAATCAGGCGGTGGCCCCCGCCGAAGCTCATGCCCTGGCAGGACAAACCGCCAGGCTACACGCTGTGGCCGAAGCATTCCCTGTCGCTGCACCCGGAGTCCATCACCAAGACGAACATTCACATCAAGGCCCAGTTCGAGGCCGTGCTGATGGATGCCTACAAGCGCGGTGACCGGGTGGTTTTCGTGGACGAGATCTACGGGCTGCTCGCTGAGCTGCACATGAAACAGGTGGTTGAGGCGCTGTCGACCCGCGGCAGCGGGATGGGCGCGGCGATGTGGTACGCCACCCAGAAACCGGCCGGGACCATCGGCGCGCCGATGCCGGGCCACCTTTTCAACAACCCGATGCACCTTTTCATCGGCTATGACCCGGTAGCAGGGAACCGGAAACGCTTTTCCGAGATAGGCGGCATAAACACCGGCCTGGTCATGGAAGAGGTATCGAAACTCCAGGTGACGCCCATCCGGACCCCGCACGGGATGAAGCCGGTATCGGAGCTGCTGTACATAAACAAGAACGGCCCGCGCGGCGGTTACCTTTGCAAGATCGGCGTCTATTAGCGTAGGATCGCGCGTGAAGCGAAGGCCCGGGAGCGTGAATTCCCGCGGGTCTTCGCTTCAGCGTTCCCGGGCCTCCCTCTTTCGGTGCGGGAGGCCGGCTGAATGGATGTCACGGGTGCCGTGGCCATCGGGCGCGACAGCGAGCTGTACGCGCTGAAGGAAGCGGGCAAGAGGATGGCCGACATCCTCAACCTGGCGCTGATCGCGTACGGCCCGGCGGTCACCGGCAGGTGGATGGCGTTCGCCCTGGCCGACGGCCGCGGCGACAGCGTCGTCTACGACACCCGCGATGACGCGATCGCTCACCAGTTCCGCGCGACCCTGGCGCATTACGAGCAGATGCGGCCCAAGGGCTGGTCTGCCGATGAGTGCGCGCTGACCCTGATGTACGCCCGCGCGGCCTACGACGCGGGCTGGCGCCCGGAACGCGAAACGCCCGCGCCGATCATGCCCGTCCGCCTCGAGGACACGGCCCAGAAACTGCGCCGGCTTCGGCGCCACGCCCGGAGGTAACCACCCATGGCGACAGCACCGGCCCCGGCCGCGACACAGCCCGCGCAGGCACCCGGCACCCAGCAGGGCCAGAAGGCCCCGGCGGCGGTGCCGTTCCGCTGCGGCACCCAGAACACCACGAACCTGGACGGCTACACCCAGACGATCACGCTGGGCACCACCACGCAGCTGCCGAACTACAACCCGTCGGTCAACTCCTACATGCGGGGCGCCTGGATCAACGTCTCCGCGACCGCCGCGGGCAACGCGGCCACCGTCGTGTTCGCCGGCGACGCGCCCGCCTCGATCTTCGCGCAGGTCGCGTTCCTGGATACCCAGCAGCGGCCGATCATCCAGGTAACCGGTTACCAGCTGCTGCAGATCATCAACAAGTTCGGCGGGTACTTCGTCAACGGCGACCCGCGCGCGGACCCCACCTACGTGGCCACCGCGGGGTCGGGCGGCTCGGGCGGGTCGGTCAACTGGACAGCCTGGGTCCCGCTGGAGATCAACAACCGCACCGGCGTCGGCTCGGCGCTGAACAAGAACAGCTCGCAGACCTACACCCTGCAGCTGACCCCCGCGCAGACCGTCGCCGCGGTGTACACCACCGCCCCGACCACGGTGCCCGTCTTCACCGTCAACATCTATGAGGACGGCTGGTGGCAGCCGCAGGAAACCGACGTGTCCGGCGCCCCCACCTCGCCGGCGCCCGTCGCTCCGAACACCTGGTCGTACTGGCTGCAGTCGTCCTACACGGCGCTGAACGGCGCGGTCCAGGAGCAGATGACCACCGGCCTGGGCAACTCGCTGCGGCTGGTGGCGTTCAACACCTACGACACGTCCAACTCCACCCGGGCGTCCGGCGAGACCGACTTCCCGGCCACGGTCCAGCTGATCTACAAGGGCACGAACCTCAAGAACTGGCCCAAGACGCTGTGGAAGTCGCTGATGGCCAAGAACTACGGCCTGTCCAGCGCCGCCGCCGACTCCGCGCTCGGCCCGGAGAACGGCGTCTACGTGCTGTGGCAGTTCATGCAGGACTTCGGGATGCGCCCGGGCGACGGGATGAACTTCTCCCTGCTCAACACCGACCAGGGCGACCAGTTCCAGTTCCTCGGCACGTTCAACGCCAGCGCGACCATGTACGAGCTGGTCAACTACATCGCCACCGTCGGCAACCCCGCGGTGCTCCGTCAGCAAAGGTGAGATAACCCATGGCCGTCAACCTGAGCAAGATCGAGGAACTGTTCAAGGGCTTCATCGAGGCGCACCCCGAAGTGCTCGGGGAGGCCGAGACCGCAGCCAGGGACGTCGCCGAAGCCGTCGCGGTGCCCGGCCCGGAAACGTTCTACGACGTCATCCGCGCTGTCGTGCCGCTGATTCCCGGCCTGACCGACACCGCCCGGGCCGAGTACCAGGCAGCCATCGACCAGCACCAGGCCGAGCACGCCGCGCTTGTCACCGGCCTGCCGGCCCCGGTCAGGGAAGGGGAAAGCGCGTGAACTGGCTTAAGGAGCACCCCCTCGGCGCCGTCCTGATCGGCATGGCGATCGGGGTCATGTTCGGCACGCAGCTCAAGCGGCTGCCCGGCGTGAGCAAGCTGCCCACGGGCTGATGGATGGCCTCGCGCGCAGGACTGTCCGGGCTCGCGCTGGCGGAGATCGCCGCGGGGGTCCTGCTGGCATGGTCCGGGATCGAGAACGCCTCGGTCACGGCCACCCTGCGATCAGTGACCGGCGGGAAGAAACCGGCGCCGGACACCGGCAGCGAGGCGATCACCACGGCAGCTGCCGCGACAGCGGCGGGCACCGGCGCCGGCACGACGACGGGGGGCCTGTTCGGCGCGATCACCTCCGGTGCCAGCTCGGCCAGCGCGGCAGCCAACCAGGCGATAGCACGGGTCCTGGCCGCCCCGTACGGGTGGAGCACGGGAACCCAGTGGGCCGACCTGGTGTCGCTGTGGAACCGGGAATCCGGCTGGTCCAGCACGGCGGAGAACGCCGCCAGCGGTGCCTACGGCATCGCCCAGGCGCTCGGCCACGGGCCGACCAACCAGTACCCGGCCGGCCCGGCGAACCCTCCCACGTCATCGGCCACGGCTCAGATCGCCTGGGGCCTGTCCTACATACACAGCACCTACGGCAGCCCTGAGGCGGCGTGGGCGCACGAGGAAAGCGAAGGGTGGTACTGATGGCAGCCTCCACCGGCCCGGTCGTGGCCGCGGGCGCGATCACCTACGCCAACGCGGTCCTGTTCAACGGCAAGACGTGGGATTCCCAGCTCATCGTCGTGGTCGGCACCGGGATCGCGGCCGGGATGCTCGCGCTGCTGGAGAAGGCCAGCACGCCGCTGGCCGCCGGGATCGCGTGGATCGCCCTGGTCACGTCGCTGCTCATCCAGCCGAAATCGGGCCGGTCCTTCGTCACCAACCTGATCGCGCACACAGGCCTGTAGGAGGCACCGTGAGCACTGTCCAGAAGATCGCGATGGGCATCGTGGGCATCGGCCTGGCGACCGCCCTGCTGCTGCCCGGCCGGAACACCGTCGGCGTCATCGGCGCGATCCAGAAGCTGTTCCAGGGTTCCCTGGGCACCGCCATCCAGGGCTGAGCCCGCGATCATGGCCGACTCCTTCAGCTTCGACGCTCAGGTAGCCGCCGCGGCGACCGACCCGACGGCTGGCGGAGCGGTGCCCGTCGAGCTACCCCCCGAACAGCAGCGGCACGGCGTCCTGTGGCCCACCCCCGCCGAGATGGTCTCCGACCACTCGGCTGAGGGCGCCCCGTGGCTCCCGGCCGCCCGCGCCGTCCCGAAAGACCCGCCGCAGGGCCCGCTGTGGGCCGCCTCGCACGCGGGCGAGCAGGTCGGGTACAGCGCGCAGCAGGACGTCGACCCGGTCAGCGGGCAGGCGATCTCCGCCCCCGCCGTCGCGGCGATCCACGACGGCACCGACGGCGGCCCGTGGGACCCGGGAGACTGGGGCGCGAACCACTCGCAGCCGAACGCGTGGCCGCAGCTGAACATCGGGACGCCGTTCACGCTCAACCAGGGCAGCCGCGAGACGCGGACGCTGGCAACCGACCAGTGGGATGCCACCGGCAAGCGGGTCAGCCCGCCCGATGCCCCGTCGGCGCCGCACGAGATCTACGGCAGCCGGCATTACACCGTGCCGCGGTTCATCCCGTTCGAAGCCGGCGCGCTGTTCAGCAACGTGGCCGACTCCAACCAGTTCACGGTCAATCCCGGCTACTGGGGCGTGAACGGCTCGGTCCCGGACATGTCACCCCGCCCGCACGGCGCGGTCGCCGCGCAGATGCCCACCGACCCGTACGTGGCCGATGCGGTCGGCTCGGTCCCGGCCACGGTCTCCGTCGACTACTCAACGGACTGGTGAGCGATGGCCGGAACTGTCGACCTGCCCGCGATCGGGCGCGTCAAGAGCGGCTACGTGTGGGGCGGCGCGGCTGTCGTCGTCGTCGCCGTCGGCTACTTCTGGATCCGCAACCGCAACGCGGCCGCGTCGGGCGCGACCGCGGGCACCGCGGCGGACACCACGACCCTGGACCCGGAAACCGGCTACCCGGAAGGCTCACCCGAGGACCTGGCGGCGCTGCAGGCGCAAAGCGGCGGGGCATACGGCGGGGTCGGCGGCGGGTACGCGGGCGAGGGCACCGGCTATACCGGGCAGGAATATTATTACGACCCTGCTGACGGCTTGTATGACCTGACCTCCCCGTACACCGGCGCCAGCTCCGGGACGTCGAACAGCGGGCCGGGCACCTTCACCGACAACGCCTACTGGGTGCAGTACGCCATCGAGAACGTGCAGGGCTACAGCGCCGGGCAGATCCAGGGGGCACTGTCGGCGTACCTGGCCGGAATGGGCCTGACCACCACCCAGATGAGCATCTACCAGGCGTCGGTCGCGGTGGCGGGCAGCCCGCCGGACCCGCCGAAGTCTCCCGCGCACCTGCAGAACGGGACCGGCACCGGCGGCGGGAGTACCGGCAGCGGCACGCAGGTCACCGTGCCCGACGTGATCAGCGAGGACCTGGTAAACGCGCAGCGGGCGATCGGCGAGCAGGGCCTGAAGTCGGCGGTCTCCGGGCCCGCCACGACCAGGACCGGTGAGGTCCGGACCGTGTCCGCGCAGTCCCCGGCCGGCGGGACCAAGGTTGACGCGGGCACCACTGTCAGGCTGACGTACAAGATCGCCAACCCCCCGGCGAAGAAGAAGTGAGGAACCCCCATGGCACCGAGCAGCGGGACAGACGCGATCATCACGGGCCTGGCTGTCGCCGGGGTGATCGCCGCGATCAACGCCGTCCACATGCCCGCCGTCGCCGCGACCAGGGCCAGCGCGCCGGGCAACCAGCACATCGAGGCGGCCCGCAAGTCCAACCTGTACATCGGCGCGGCTGTCGTGGTCGGCGCTTCGCTGCTGGCCCGGGCCGGCGGCGGCGGCGGCGGTTTCGCGTCCACCGTGTTCATCATCGGCGGCGCCACCGTCATCGGCCTGGACATCACGCACCGGCTCGCCAACGCCACCGACAACCAGTCCGGCAAGATCATCGCCGCCCCGTCGGACACGGCCGTCGCCACGCCGGGCAGCTGACCCGCGATGGCGACTGCCGGGCTGCCGTTCCTGCCCGATCACTGGTATTACAACACCGAATCAGGCGAGCTCACCCACGGTAACAACCTGGAAAACCTGGGCAATAACCTGGTCGGCGGCGCGGGCTGGCATGAGCTGAACATCCCGGGCAGCGACACCGAGGCCCAGGCGGCCGCGGCCGCGGCCGCCGAATTCCCCGGGGGAACCGCGCCGACTACCAGCCTGGCGACCGGGGAGGCCAACGCGCTGCAGGGGGAAACCGGGCTGACCGGCATCAACGCCATCGGCCAGGCATTTTCCGACCTGGGAAACCGGGCTTTCTGGCTGCGCGCGGCCAAGGTCGTCGTCGGCGTGGTCCTGATCATCATCGGCGTCGCGCACCTTGCCCGTGCCGGATCCATCATCAGCACCGCAGCGAAGGCGGCACCGCTATGACCCAGGCCAGCGAACTGGAAACCGCGGACCGCGCGCAGGCACCGATGATCACCGTGCCCGTCATGGCCGAGGGACAGGACCTGTCCGGCGGCCACCAGGGCGTCGACTTCACGATGGTGGTCTCCACCGCCGTCAATCCCGTTGTGCAGCTGCTGCCGCGCGATTATGACCGCCTCGAGGCGCGGATCCTGACCATTGACGAACCCGTGGTCCTGGCGACGTCGAGGGAGATGGCAGAAAGTCCTGCCAACGCGGTGAACGCGGCGGGCCTGCCCGCCGTGGGGTCCGTGCTGCCGGTCGGCATCGACCGGGTGCGCCGGAACTGTGATGAGGTGTGGGTGGCCGCGACGTCGGCGACGCCGACGCGGGTATCGGTCAGCGTGTCCCGGCGGCTGCCCGTGGCGCGGCCCGTGCTCCCGTGAGCACCCGGGTACCGCTTAGCGCTGTCGCATCAGTCACTCTTGACGGATCGGGAAACGGGACCGCGTCGGCGGGCCCGGCTTTGCCCGGCGTTACCTGGAATCCCGGCGGCAGCGGCATGACCGCATCGGTTAGCATATCCACGAATAACAGCGAGGCGGTATGCCGCATTTACGCGGGGGGTCTCGCTATCGCATCTACATTCGTGGACGGGACAACATGGGGATCAACAGGCGACAGTACCTCCGCTTTTTCCTCGCCGGTATACCCGGGGCAGCAGGTGTTCGCAGTGTGGGAGGGCGGCGACCCGGGGGCTATAGCGACCCTGGTCATAACGGGAACAAGGCAGGTGCCGTGAGCGGCAGCGGATTCTCCCATGACATCGCGGGCGGCCAGGGGAACCTGATCGTCAAATCGGTCCAGTCGCCCAATTTCGTGAGCGGGGTCAGCGGCTGGCAGATCGCCAGGAGCGGTAATGCCCAGTTCAATGACGTGGACATCCGCGGCGGCACTATCGAGGACGGCACGGCATTGTACTACTCGCCGTCCCCGGGCACCGGGAATCTCATTGCCAGCATCAGCGACGCGGCGGGTACCGATACTTACGGAAATCCCTACCTGGCGGGAATCGCAGAATACACAGTTGTGGGCGGCACCACATATGCCCAGGAGCAGACCGGTTCGGGCGTCACCGT